>Ga0194129_10000607_pt1 | contig 66841 bp, 51 predicted proteins | sample TA2KigCa35mmetaG_FD_150862 | JGI IMG/M metagenome (GOLD analysis project Ga0194129, IMG submission 150862) | Freshwater microbial communities from Lake Tanganyika, Tanzania - TA2015038 Kigoma Deep Cast 35m | ecosystem: Environmental > Aquatic > Freshwater > Lake | place: Tanzania: Lake... | reverse complement strand
TTCACGATGGGCGGCGACGAGAACACGAAGAAGGCCGGCCAGGTCACGGTCGACGCCTTCTGCATGAACCGCACCGAGGTGACGGTCGCCGCCTACGCCGCCTGCGTCTCGTCCGGCAAGTGCACGCCGGCGGTCAGCGGTCGTCCGTGCAATGCCGGCGTCGCGGGCCGGGAGGAGCACCCCATCAACTGCGTCGACTGGAACCAGGCCAAGGCCTACTGCGAGGCTGAAGGCTTGCGCCTGCCGACCGAAGAGGAGTGGGAGTACGCGGCGACCGGCGGCGACGGCCGCCCCTACCCGTGGGGCAACGAGGCGCCGAGCGACCAGCTCTGCTGGAATGGCGACGGCAACGACCGGGGCAAGGACAACCGCCAGTCCACCTGCCCCGTCGGCGCGTATCCCAAGGGCCGCTCGCCGTTCGGACTTGACGATATGTCAGGAAACGTCTGGGAGTGGACGTCGTCGCTCTACTCCGATTCTGGCTCAGCCCGCGTCCGCCGCGGCGGCTGCTATATCTACGACCACCCTTCGATCGTCCGCTCCGCCCTCCGCTACAGCGAGGAGCCCGCGTCCCTGCACTTCATCCTCGGCTTTCGCTGCGCCGGCTCTGCCGCTCTGCCCTGAGCGCGCCCGCCCGGGCGCATCCTCGCGGCCCGTGCTAGCCTCCCGGCCTCATGTACACGATCACCGGCAGCATCCACATTCAGTTCGGTCACCACGTGCGCGGGCACGAGGGCCCGTGCATCTCGCTCCACGGTCACACCTGGAAGTTCGAGGTCTGCGCCGCCTCCGAGACGCTCGACAACCAGGGCTTCGTGCTTGATTTCGACCGTATGCAGGCGCTCGTGCTCGACCCGTGCCACCAGCTGCTCGACCACTCGCTCGCCGTCGGCGTCGCGACCTGGGAGGACACCAAGTCCGATCTGGCCTCGATCGGCGAGAAGCTCGTCGCCTCGCGCATGGAGACGCTCGGCAACCTCGGCACCTGCCAGGCGATGCTCGCGGGTGAGCTGTGCGGCGCTCGCAACGAGCGGCCCGGCGGCATCAAGGTCTCGGTGTTCCCGTTCACGCCGACCTCCGAGCGGCTCGCCGAGTGGCTCTACCGCGTCGCCGAGAAGTCCATCGCCGACCAGCGCGTGCGCATCCTCACGGCGCGCATCTACGAGTCGCTCCACCCGACCGAGCTCTTCGCCGAGTACCGCCCGAGCTGACGCGCGACCGCCATGAGCGAGACCATCTTCGCGAAGATCCTGCGGGGCGACATCCCCTGCCACCGCCTCTACGAGGATGAGCTCGTCCTCGCGTTCCTCGACATCGGACCGCTCTCGCGCGGCCACACGCTCGTCATCCCGAAGCGCTACGCGGCGACGCTCGACGAGCTAGACGACGACTCGGCCGCCGCCATCGGGCGCGTCCTGCCGCGGCTCTGCCGCGCCATCCGGTACGTGACGGGCGTCAAGGACTTCAACGTCCTGCAAAACAACGGGGCGCCGGCCCACCAGGCCGTCTTTCACGTCCATTTCCACATCATCCCGAAGCCCTCGCCCGACGAGGGGCTCGGCGTACGCTGGCCCGCCGGCTCGCTCCCCGCGGCCGAGGGGGCCGCGCTCGCCGCCGAGATCGCCCGCGCGCTCTCCGCGGCCCGGCCGCCCGAGGGCTGAGGCCCGGTGGCGGCGCACGCTCCCCCGCCGAGCACCGAGACCGACGACGAGGACGCGGCGACCGCGCGTGGCTTCGGCGACGCCCTGCACGAGCTCGTCAACACCCTGCGCTTCGGCGCACGCGCGCGCCTCGGCGTGCGGCGCGGCCCGCCCGCTCTTGCCGACGAGCCGAAAGACACGCTCTTCGACTACCTCGACGCCGCCGGCGCGCGGCGAGCCGACGCGCGCGAGCGAGAGCTGCGAGGCCGCTACGAGCTCGAGCGGCTCCGCACGGCGTCGACCCGCCTCGACTACCGCGAGAACCTCTACGTCCTCGAGGCCCTCGAGCGCGCCCTGGAGGGGGGGCGAGCCCCCCGCCGCGCGGACGGTCCGCTGCGCGTCGTCGACGTCGGCTCGAAGAATTTCGCCTACGCCTTTGCCCTCGAGCGCTACTTCCGCCGCGCGAGCGGCGGGCCGCCCAAACTACTCGGGGTCGAGGTCGACGGCCACGTCGTCTACCGCGATTGGCGCGCGCGCTGCGACTACGCCGAGGCCTACGCGCGCCAGACCGGCAACGAGCAGGTGCGCTACCGCGTTGCCGATTTCTGCGCGCTCGAGGCGGCCGAGCCGTTCGACGTCGTCACCATGTTCTTCCCCTTCGTCACGCGCCACGCGCTCGTGCGCTGGGGGCTCCCGGCGCGGTTCTTCGCGCCCGCGCGCCTCTTCGCGAAGGCGGCCGCGCTGTGTCCGAGCGGCCCCGTCGTGATCGCGTCGCACACCGAGGAGGAGCGCGACGAGGCGGTGCGCCTCGCGCGGAAGGTCGGCCTCGAGGTCGAGGTGACGAGGCCGCTCCGCAGCCCGCTCGTCCACTACCACGCGCTCGCCGACGACCGCTTCGTGACGCGCCTCGTCTCGCGCTGACGCACGCCGCAGCAAACGCGGGGCGCCGGGAGGCGTGTGGTATGCTCCGCGCTCGGACGAGGACAAGCATGGGCGATCAATCCGTAGCGACCAGTGCCAGCGAGACGCGCATGCGCGCCTTCACCCGTGCCGTCCTCGAGGACGTCCACGGGCTCGAGAAGATGATCCGGCTCGACTGCTTCGAGAAGGGTGTGCGCCGGATCGGTGCCGAGCAGGAGATGTTCCTCGTCGACGCGTCACGGCAGCCGTCGCCGGTGGCCGTCGAGCTGCTCGAGCGCCTGAAGGAGGACAAGCGCATCACGACCGAGCTCGCGCGCTTCAACCTCGAGGCGAACCTCACGCCGCAGGTATTCGGCGACCGCTGCCTGCGCCGCATGGAGGACGAGCTCGAGGAGCTGCTCGCGAAGGTGGACCAGGCCGCGGCCGGCATCGGCGCCTCGTCGGCGCTCACGGGCATCCTCCCGACGCTGCGCCTCGCGCACCTGCACCTCGACAACATGACCCCGAACCCGCGCTATTTCGAGCTCAACCGCGCGGCGTCGGCGCTCGCGGGCGGGAATTTCAACATCGTCATCAAGGGCCTCGACGAGATCGACATCAGCCACGACAACGTGATGCTCGAGAGCGCCAACACGAGCTTCCAGGTGCACTTTCAGGTCGCACCGAACGAGTTCGCGATGCTCTACAACCTCGCTCAGGCGATCAGCGCGCCGTTGCTCGCGGCCGCCGTCAACTCGCCGCTGCTCTTCGGCCAGCGCCTGTGGAACGAGACCCGCGTCGCGCTCTTTCAGCGCTCGGTCGACGCGCGCTCGCAGGCGCACAAGCTGCGAGCCGCACCTCCGCGCGTCAGCTTTGGCCACGCGTGGATCAAGGACAGCATCCTCGAGATCTACAAGGACGACATCTCGCGCTTCCGCATCATGCTGTCGACCGACAACCTCGACGAGGATCCGAGGAAGGTGCTCGCCGAGGGTGGCGTCCCCGAGCTCCGCGCGCTCCGCATGCACACGAGCACGGTGTGGCGCTGGAACCGCGCGTGTTACGGCGTCTCCGAGGGCAAGCCGCACCTCCGCATCGAGAATCGCATCCTCCCGAGCGGCCCCACCGTCCTCGACGAGGTCGCGAACGCGGCCTTCTTCTTCGGGATGATGGCGCAGCTTGCCGACGTCTACCCGCGCATCGACGAGGTGCTCGCCTTCGATGACGCGAAGAACAACTTCTATGCCGCGGCGCGCCACGGCCTACACGCGCAGTTCACGTGGATCGGCGGCAAGACGGTGACCGCGCACGACCTCATCGTGAACGAGCTCTTGCCCGCCGCGCGCGAGGGGCTGCGAACGCACGGCATCGACAAGGCTGACATCGATCGCTACCTCGGGGTCCTCGAGGCGCGTGTCGAGTCGCAGCAGACCGGCTCGAACTGGGCGCTGAAATCGCTCTCGAAGATGGCGCAGGCGCCGATCGACGTGCGGATGCGCAGCCTCACGGCGGCGATGCACGCAAACCAGAAGAGCGGCGAGCCCGTTCACTCCTGGGCCCCGGCCGAGCTGCACCGCACGCGCGACTGGTTCCCGAGCTACCGCACGCTCGGGCAGTTCATGTCGACCGAGCTCTTCACGGTGCGCGCGAGCGATCCGGTCGAGCTTGCCGCGCAAGTGATGGACTGGCAGGAGACGCGGCACGTCCCGGTCGAGGACGACAACGGCAAGCTCGTCGGGCTGCTCACGATCCGCGCGCTCTTGCCGATCGTCGCGCGCGGCAAGGGCGTCAATTTTCAGGAGTGGACCGTGCAGGACGTGATGCTGCGCGACCCGGTGAAGGCGCACTCGGACACCCCGACCCTGACCGCGCTCGAGCTGATGCGCGAGCACAACATCGGCTGTCTGCCGGTCGTCGACTCCGAGGATCGGCTGCTCGGCGCGGTCACCGTGTACGACCTCCTCGAGGTGGCCGAGAAGGTGCTGGAGGACTTCCTCCGCGGGGAGGATCCCGGAGCGCCGCTGCCTAGGACGTCCGGCCGCGGCGTCCCTCGCGATTGAGCGCCCAGGGCTTGTGGGCGCGACGAGGGGCTCGGCCGTGAAGGCTTGTCGTGTCGCGCTCTTCGACATGGACCGCACGCTCGTGCGGACCGACACCGCGACCCTCTACGTGCGCTACCAGCGGCGGCTCGGCGAGGCGGGCGTGCGCGACGTCGCGCGCGTCGCCTACTGGATGCTGCAGTACACGCTCGGGATCATCGACGCCGAGGCCGTAGCCTCGGCGGTGGCCCTCGGCTACCGGGGCCGCAGCGAAGCGGCGATGGTCGAGCGCTGCCGGGCGTGGTTTCGGTCGGATGTCCTGCCGCACGTGGGCGAGCAGGCGCGCGCGGCCGTGGCGAGGCACCGGCGCCTCGGGCACCTGACCGCCATCGTGACGGGCGCGACGCGCTACGCCGCCGAGCCGCTCGCCGAGGTCCTCGGGATCGACCACGTCCTCGCGACGCGCCTCGCGGTCGAGGGCGGCGCGTTCACCGGGGAGGTGATGCGCCCCATGTGCTTCGGCGCGGGGAAGATCGCGCTCGCCGAGGAGCTCGGGCGGCAGCACGGATTTTCCCTCAGCGAGGCCGCGTTCTACACCGACAGCATCACCGACCGGCCGCTCCTCGAGCGGGTCGGCGCGCCAGTGGTGGTCAACCCGGATGCGCGGCTTCGGGCCCTCGCGCTCGTTCGCAGGTGGCCCGTCGAGCGCTGGTGAGGCTCAGCCGCCCTTCGACGGGGCGGGCGCCCCGAGGCCCCGCGCGAGCTCCTCGACCGAGATGCGGCCGTCCTTGTCGCGGTCGAGCGCGTTGAACACCGCCTCGGTGCCGTTCCACTCCTCGCGATCGATGTAGCCGTCGCCGTCGTAGTCCCAGACCTGGAAGAACGCGTTCACGGTGGACTCGGCCTCGGCGTCCTGCCTCGCGCTGATCCACTCGCCGAGCTGCTTCTCCTGCGACACCACCGCGAAGCCGAGGCTTCGCACGCCGTCCGAGAGCTTGCTCGTCGCGAGACCGTCGGCAGCGTGCATGCGGTTCCAGGTGGGCGCGTCCACGACGAGGCGCTCCCCCGCGATCGCGGTCGGGGCGGCGACGGTGAGCTCGGCGTCGTCGGTGCGCGACGCGAGCTCGTCGGTGTGCGTGGTCGAGAGCGTCAGCGCCTCGAAGCCGGCGAGCGCGAGGACCTGGTCGACGCTTCGGAAGGCGTAGGGCACGACCAGCGTCGGGTAGCCGTGAGCGCGCAGGTACTCACGCATTGAACGCACCAGCGCGAGCGACGGATCCACGCCGTCCACCGCCTCGGTGCCCGCCTGCTTGTGGTAGTCCGTGATGCGACCGACCGGCGGCGCGATCGAGTGGGCGCCGGCGTCGGCCGCGGCGGCGACTTGATGCATGCCAAGGACGAGCGTGAGCTGACAACGCACGCCGCTCTTCGATGAGAGCACCTCGGTCGCCTCGATGCCCTCGAGCGTCGCCGGCAGCTTGACCACGATTCGCTCGCGCGGGACTCCAAGCTCCTCGATGTCGGAGACGAGCGCGCGCGCCTTGTCGATGGTGGCGCGCTTCTGAAAGGCGAGGCGCCCGTCGAGCTCGAGGCCGACGAAGCCTGTGATCTGCTCGGAGAGGGCGCGGGCGAACTCGACGGTGAGGCGCTCGACGGCCCGCATCGCCACGAGCTTGCGGTTGCCGCCCTTGCCGACCGAGCGCTGCGCGTAGCGGACCGCGGCGTCGACGAGGTGCGCGTGCGCGGGATCTTGCGCGGCGGCCGTCAGGCGCGAGGTGCTGAGGCTCACGTGGCGCGCGGGCAGGGCGGCGACCTTCGAGAGCTCGGCAGACTCGGGGACCAGGGCGGAGACGGCGGCGAGCCGGTCGAGCAGCGTGGGCATGGCGCGCGAGCATAGCGACCCTGGTCGCGGTCGTGAATAATGCGCGCCGATGGCGACGAAGAAGCTTACCGCGAAGGCGAAGGTCACGACGAAGGCGAAGCCCGCGGCTGCGACCTCTGCCGCGCTGCCCACCCGCAAGCCTGCGGTGTCGAAGGGGAGCGCCCCGCGCCCCTCCGCCCCGAAGACCTGGCTCGTGAAGTCGGAGCCGCACGTCTACTCGATCGACGCGCTCGCGCGCGACGGGAAGACTGCCTGGACCGGCGTCCGCAACTACCAGGCCCGTAACTTCATGCGCGACGACATGAAGGTCGGCGAGCTCGTCCTCTTCTACCACTCGTCGAGCGAGCCGCCGGGCGTCGCTGGCCTCGCGCGCGTGGCCTCGGAGGCCTACCCCGATCCGACCCAGTTCGATCGCGCGAGCGAGTACCACGACCCCGCCGCGACGCTGACCGAGCCTCGCTGGATGCTCGTCGAGCTCGCCTTCGTCGAGCGCTTCGCGCGCTACGTGTCGCTAGCCGAGCTGAAGGAGTCGGCCGATCTCGAGGGGATGCTCGTGCTCCAGCGCGGGCAGCGACTCAGCGTCCAGCCGGTCGACCTCGCGCACTGCCGAGCGGTGATGGCGATGGGCGGCGCCCGCACGCGCCTCCCCTGACCCTCGCGACCGGAGTCGCGCTCGAGCGTGCGCTTCCGTGACAACGCGCGTGGGGCGTGGTAGCGAGCCGCTCGCTCATGACCACCCCATCCACGGCCCAGCCGCTCCGCAACGTCGCCATCATCGCGCACGTCGACCACGGCAAGACGACGCTCGTCGACTCGATGCTGCACCAGACCGGCGCGTTCCGCGCGAACGAGCAGGTCGCGACCTGCGTCCTCGACTCGGGTGATCTCGAGCGCGAGAAGGGGATCACGATCCTCGCGAAGCAGACCAGCGTCGAATACAAGGGCACCCGCATCAACATCATCGACACCCCCGGCCACGCCGATTTCGGCGGCGAGGTCGAGCGCACGCTGATGATGGCCGACGGCGCCATCCTGCTCTGCGACGCCGCGGAGGGCCCGCTCCCGCAGACGCGCTTCGTGCTCCACAAGGCGCTCTCGCTCGGCATGCCGATCCTCGTCTGCATCAACAAGATCGATCGCCAGGATGCCCGCCCTGACGAGGTGTTGAACGAGGTGTTCGACCTCTTCTGCGAGCTCGAGGCCTCCGACGCACAGACCGATTTCCCGGTCCTCTACGCGATCGGCAAGCAAGGCATCGCGAAGCGCCGGCTCGAAGATCCGAGCGCCAGCCTCGACCCCCTCTTCGACACGATCCTCGAGCGCGTGCCGCCGCCGCCGGGCGATCCCGAGGGCACCTTCCAGATGCTCATCACCAACGTGGTCCACGATGACTACGTCGGTCGCCTCGCGGTCGGGCGCGTGAGCCGCGGTCGCGTCGGGGTCGGCGACACGCTCTCGATCCTGCAAGAGGGCAAGTCGGCCTCGATGCGCGTGAAGCAGCTTTACGGCTTCCGCGCGCTCGCGCGGGTCGACGTGCCCAGGGTCGAGGCGGGCGACATCTGCGCCATCGCCGGCGGCGAGGACGTCCAGATTGGCGACACGCTCTCGAGCCCGACGGCCGAGGAGGCGCTCCCGCGCATCACGGTCGAGGAGCCAACGATCAAGATCCGCTTCGTCGTCAACAACTCGCCGATGGCCGGCCAGAGCGGCAAGTGGGTCACCTCGCGTCAGGTGCGCGATCGGCTCTACCGCGAGGCGAAGCGAAACCTCGCCCTCAAGGTCGAGGACGCCGAGACCCCCGATGCCTTCATCGTCTACGGCCGCGGCGAGCTGATGCTCGCGGTGCTCGCCGAGACGATGCGCCGCGAGGGCTACGAGTTCGCGCTCGGCATGCCCGAGGTCGTCCTCCGCGAAGAGAACGGCGAGCGCCTCGAGCCGATCGAGCGCGTCGTGATCGACGTGCCCGACGAGTTCGTCGGGAGCATCACCCAGAGCCTCGGCGAGCGTCGCGGAGCGATGGACAAGATGCAGAACCTCGGCTTCGGCCGCACTCGCATGGAGTTCCGCGTCCCGGCGCGCGGGCTCATCGGCTACCGCTCGCAGTTCCTCACGGACACGCGCGGCACCGGCCTCTTGAACACCTTGTTCGAGGGCTGGGCTCCGTACGCGGGCGTCATGCTGCGGCGCAAGGGTGGGGCGCTCGTCTCGGATCGCAACGGCGTGACGACCCCCTACGCGCTCTTCCACCTGCAGCCGCGCGGCGTGCTCTTCATCGGCTCGGGCACCTCGATCTACGAGGGCATGATCGTCGGCGAGCACAGCCGCGAGAACGATCTCGACGTGAACGCCGCCCGCGAGAAGAAGCTCACCAACATCCGCGCCGCCGGCCGCGACGAGAACGTGATCCTGTCGACGCCGCGGACGCTCACGATCGAGACCGCGCTCGAGTGGATCGATCGCGACGAGCTGCTCGAGGTGACGCCGGACGCCCTCCGCGTGCGAAAGAAGATCCTCGCCGGGAACGTTCGTCCGCGCCGCGACGACGAGCGAATCGCCTGAGGCGGGCTTGACCCGCCTCGGGTCAGCGCCTATCCCTATCCCCACTCACTCAACCGAAGACCAAGAGGGAATCATGACGTTCAAGCTGCCCGAGCTCCCCTACGCGATCGACGCGCTCGCCCCCCACATCTCGAAGGAGACGCTCGAGTTCCACCACGGGAAGCACCACGCGACCTACGTGAACAACCTCAACGGCATCGTCGAGAAGGACGCCTCGCTCGCGGGCAAGTCGCTCGAGGACATCATCCACGCCTCGTCGGGCCCGCTCTTCAATCAGTCGGCGCAGGTCTGGAATCATACGTTCTACTGGAACAGCCTGAGCCCGAAGGGCGGCGGCGAGCCGACCGGGGCTATCGCGGCCGCGATCAACGAGTCGTTCGGCAGCTTCGGCGCCTTCAAGGAGCAGTTCTCGAAGGTGGCCGTCGGCCATTTCGCGTCGGGCTGGGCCTGGCTTGTCAAGGACGGCTCGAAGCTCGCCATCCTCGACACGCATGACGCCGGCTGCCCGCTCACCCAGGGCAAGAAGCCGATCCTCACTTGCGACGTCTGGGAGCACGCGTACTACATCGACTATCGCAACGCGCGCGCCAAGTACGTCGAGTCCTTCTGGAACCTGGTCAACTGGGAGTTCGCGTCCGCGAACCTCTGAGGTCCGCGCGAGCGCGCGACGTCCTAGCGAGGAGGGCGCCGCGGTTCACGCGAAGCGCCTTGCTCTCGGGGCGGCTCTTCCACGAGCCGTCCTGAGTCATTTTGTCGGGCGGACCTCCGAAGAACGGGTACGATGAAGGGCATGCGGTCGGTCATGCTGTCGGGCGTGGTTGCGCTCGCGGCGCTCGTCGGGGCGACGGGGCCCGGATGCGCCGAGGGGACCATCGTTGACGAGACGTCCACCGGCACCGGCACGCCCCCGCTCGAAGAGCAGATCACGCCCGCGCCGGGCGGCGCGCGCCGCTTGCTCGCGCGGCAGTACCAACGCGCCGTGCGGCAGGTCCTCGGGGAGGAGGCCGCGGCGGCCGTCGCGCCCCCCATCGACATCAAGCTTCACGGCTTTGCTTCGGTCGGCGCGACCGAGCTCGCGATGTCCCCAGTCGACGTCGAGGCGTACGAAACCTCGGCGCGCGCCGTCGCGAAGGCCGTGACGAGCGACCCCGTCAAGCTCGCCTCGCTCTTGCCCTGCCAGCCGCTGAACCCCGGTGACAGCGCGTGCTACGCGAGCATCGCCGGCACCTTCGGCCGAAAGCTCTGGCGTCGCGCGCTCGAGCCTTCCGAGTCGGGGGCGATCGCGGCGATCGGCGTCAAGGCGGGCGGGGTCTACATGTCGGCGCCGAAGGGCGTGGCGTATGTCCTCTCTGCGCTGCTCCAGGCCCCCGAGTTTCTCTACGTGGTCGAGGTCGGCGAGCCGATCGATGGGGACGAGGCGCGCCGACGGCTGACTCCGCTCGAGCTCGCGACGCGCATGTCGTTGTTCCTCGTCGACGCACCGCCCGACGACGCGCTCCTCGACCTCGCCGAGAGCGGCGGACTCGATGACGAGGCGGGGATCCGCAGCGCCGCGACCGAGCTGCTCGCGAGGGATGAGGCGCGGTCGACGCTCGAGGCCTTCTACGACGAAGTGTTCCGCTTCGAGCGCCTCGACGAGACCGTGAAGACCGCGGACCGCTTCCCCGAGTGGACTCCAGAGCTAAAGGGCTCGATCCACGCCTCGATCCACGCGTTCCTCGAGGATCTCGTCTGGAACGAGAACGCCGACGCGCGCACGATGCTCACGGCGACGCACGCCTTCGTCGACGCGAACCTCGCGCCGCTATACGGCGTGAGCGTCCCCGCGGGCTCGGGGCTCGTGAAGGTCGAGCTCCCGGCCGAGCAACAGCGCGCAGGCCTCCTTGGCTCGGCGGCGTTCCTCTCGATCTACTCCCACGCGTCGATGTCGTCCCCCACGAAGCGCGGCGTGTTCATGCGCCGCACGCTCCTCTGCGACTCGGTGCCGCCGCCGCCTGCGGAGGTCGTCCCGAAGCTCCCCGACGATCCGGCCGATGGACTCACCACGAAGGAGCTCCTCGAGCAGCACATGAAGGACGACAACTGCAAGAGCTGCCACTCGCTCTTCGACTCGCTCGGCTGGTCCCTCGAGAAGTTCGATCCCGTCGGTCGCTTCCGCACCATCGAAAAGGGCAAGCCGATCGACACCTCGGGCGAGAGCCCCAACATCGGGAGCTTTGCCGGCCCAAAGGAGCTCGCGGGGCTGCTCGCCGAGCACTACCAGGTGCCCGACTGCATGGTCCGCAACCTGTACCGCGACGCCACGGGGCACCTCGAGACAGATGGCGAAGAGCCCGCGCTCGAGGACCTGCACCGACGCTTCGAGGAGAAGGGCTTCCGCGTTCAAGAGCTCCTCGTCGAGCTGGTCGCGAGCCCTGCGTTTCGAATGGTCGGAGAGCCGCGATAGGAGCCGCGCCATGGTGTTGATCCCCTCGAAGCCCCTACATCGACGAACCCTCCTCCGCGGCGCGCTAGGCGGCGTCGGCGCGACGCTTGCGCTGCCGCTCCTCGACGCCATGCTCGACGGTCACGGGGAGGCGCTCGCCGACGGCGAAGCGCTTCCGGTGAGGTTTTTGTCGTACTTTTTCGGCAACGGCGTGCGGCTCGATCAGTTCGTGCCGCCTATCGAAGGGCCGACCTATCCGCTCACGGCGGAGCTCATGCCGTTCGGGGCGGTGAAGGACTACGTGTCGGTCCTCACCGGCTTCAACAGCCACTGCGCGCCCTCGAACAAGATCACCCACCACGAGGGGATGGTGATCTTCAGCGGGTTCAACAACAAAGACGTGGGCGAAGGGCAGGGTTTTTACTCGAACGCCGGCGGCCCGACGATCGACCAGGTCATCGCGAACACGCCGGGCGTCGGCGACAAGACGATCATCAAGTCCTTTCAGCTCGGGATCTCGAAGCGCCCGAGCGAGGTCGACTTCGGCACCACGATGCACGCCATGTCGCACGCGGGGTACCTGATGCCGCTCGCGCCGACCTACGATCCGCAGAAGGTCTGGACGCAGCTCTTCGACTCGTTCACTCCGCCCGAGGACCCCTCGGGACCACTTCGCCTCGGCGTCCTCCAGCTGGTACGCGACAGCGCGAAGCGACTCGACAAGCGTCTCGGGGCTGCCGACCGCGCGCGCCTCGAGGCTCACCTTCAGGGCGTCGCGGAGCTCGAGAAGAAGGTCGCGGCCCTCCCGCCGCTCTGCGAGAAGCCGATGAAGCCGACCGAGGCGAACGTCGACGTCGGCGGCAACGAGCCGCTCGTCTCGGTGAGCCAGGTAATGGCCGAGCTCTTGAAGTACGCGTTTCGCTGCGACATCACGCGCGTCGCGAGCATCTTGTTCACCGAAGGCGCGGGCAACACCATCTTCGCCGATCTAGGCCACGACACCGCGCATCACTGGTACACACACGACGAAGACGCCGGGATGCAGAATAAGCAGGTCCACGACGGCGTCGTCTTCGCCATGGAGCGCTTGGCCTACTTGCTCGAGACCTTCAAGAACGAGGCCGATGGGCCCGGCGCGAACCTGCTCGACAACACGGCGGTCTTCTGTAGCAGCGACTGCTCCGAGGGGATTTCTCACTCGGTGGACGATCAGCCGATGATCGTCGCCGGTCGCGCCGGCGGCAAGCTTACCCACCCGGGCCTTCACTACCGCTCGAAGACCGGCGAGAACCCGACCGACGTGCTCTTGACCCTGCGGCAGGTGTTCGATCCGGCGGCGACCGCGGTCGGTGCAGAAGAGCCCATGTCGACGACGCCGTTCGCACCGCTGAAGGCGACCTGAGCCCGCCGCGTCGAAGACCCCTGTACCGGGGTGCAGGTTGCTCGGGTGGTGCATGCGAAGGTCATGCTTTCTTGGGTCGCGACGCGACGAGGGCTCGGCGTCGTCGAGACAACTCTGCTCCTTTTGCGGAATGCGCCGAGCGCGGACCTACGGTCGCTGGAAGATGGGCGATTGCGAGGAGCCGGCGGACGAGGGCCCGAATCCATGAGTCGCCTCCTCGGCGCCTCGATGCTCCTCGTCGCCGCGCTCGCGATGGCGGCGACCTCGCCTCTCGGGTGCGCGGGCCGCGCCTCCGACGGACGAGCCGCTCCCGCCGCCGTCGAACCTCACGCCGGCCGGCACATTCTTCGTCACCAAGGTGTACCCGGAGCTGTAGCTCACCTGCGCCTTCTGCCACGCTGCGGCGCAGAACCCGGTCGGCGCACCGCAGTTCATGGGCTTCACGGAGACGGCGTCGTACGAGCGCCTCGTTGCGCACCCCGGCGTCGTCGCGCTGCCGGCAGACTCCGCGCTCGTCTTGAAGGGCGAGCACACGGGCCCCGCGCTCACCGCGACGCAGCGCACGCTCGTCGAAGCCTGGCTCGCGCTCGAGGCGAAGGAGCGCGGGCTCGACGAGCCGCCCGAAGACGAGCCGACCGTTCCCGCGAAGACGACGGAGGAGACGCTTGCCGAGTTCGGCGCGTGCATGCGGTACGAAGACTTCGTCGCCTGGGAGGTGGTGCTCTTGCCTACCAGCAGACGACCGGCTGGGGGCCTTGCCGCGGCTGCCACAACTCGGGCTGGGGCGGAGCCTTCATTGACGACGACGAAAAGTTGATGTCCGAGCGGACGCGCAAGCTGCCCTTCTTGCTGAAGCACGTCGGCTGGACGACGACCGACAAGGGCGCGCTGAAAGATCTCGTGCAGTCGGATCGGCTGCGCGACAAGGGCGTCGAGCCGTCCACCTACACCGGCGCCGACGAAGTGCTCTGTCACCCGAAGTACGTGCTCTTGCCCGAGAACGACGCGAGCCTCGACGCGTTCTTCAAGGCGACCTACGACCGTTGGAAGGCGGCGAACGGCGCGTACGACGACGCGCCCTCGGACGGCGCCGGTGGTGCAGGTGGCGCTCCCGGAGCGAAGCGCGGCCGTGACACGCGCACGGTGAAGGTTCACGATGCGCGCGTGACAAAGAGCCCCGTTCGCGTCGGTCCGCGCTTGCGCGTGCTCTACTTGCTCGCGGTCGGCGTCGGCGCCTTCCTGTTGCCGCGCGGCCTTCCGCTCTGCCTCGCGCTGCTGTCGCAAGCGGTCCTGTGGCTCGTCGTCGGGTTGCCTCCTCGGCGGCTCGTGCGCCAGGTCTCCAAGCTGTGGCTCTTCAGCTTGTTCGTGGTCGGCAGCTACGCGCTCCTCGAGGACGATCCGCGGACGGACGCTTGGCGGCGGTACACGCTCGCGTTCGGGCGTGAGATCGCGCTGAACGTCGGTGGTCTCGAGCACGGCGTCGCCATGATAGCGCGCCTCCTTACGGTCATCCTCGCGTCCCAGATCGCGCGCTCGGGTGACCCTCGCGCCGTCGCGGCGGGCCTCGGTCAGCTCCGCGCGCCGCCCGTCCTCGCGATGTCGCTCGACGCCGTCCTCGCGGTGTTCGCGAGCGGCGGCGGTGGCGGCGGTGGCGGTGGCGGCGGTGGCGGCGGTGGCGGCGGCGGTGGCGGTGGCGGTGGCGGCGGCCGTCGCGGGCGCCACGCCGAGAGCGACGCGGGCGTGGGCGGTCGGCTCGGGTTGCTGCGCTCGCTGCGGGGCATTGCAGCAGGCGACGTGGTGCCGCTCGTGAGCCGTCTCGAGCGGCAGATCCAGAACGCGGAGGCGCACCTCGACGAGAGCCGAGCGCGGGGTGAGGGCGTCGACGAGGCGGGTGAGGCTGGCGCGGCGCTCCGGCGTGACGTCGCGGTGATCGCGGGCGTCAGCGCGACCATGCTCGCGCTGAAGGCGGTCAAGCTCCTGCCGAGCGTGCCGTTCGCCCCTGGCTACAAGCTCGTGGTGTTGACGCCGCTCTACGTCGCGGCCGCGCTCCTCACTCGTCGCCGCACCGGAGCCACGCTGACGGGCCTCACGATGGGCACGGTGGCCTTCCTGTTCGGCGACGGTCGCTACGGGCTCTTCGAGATCCTGAAGCACGTGACGCCGGGCGTCGTCTGCGATGTCGCGCTCCCGCGGATGGTGCGTGACGAGCGTGAGCCGAGCACCGCGGCGTGGTCGCTCCTCGGCGCGGTCATCGGCGCAGGCCGAGTCGCCACCGTGTTCCTCGTCACGCTGGCGCTTCAACCGCCGGCGCTCGCGTATGCCGGTCTCCTCCCAAACCTCGCCTTTCAGGTAACTTTCGGCGCGTTTTCGGGATATGTCAGCGCTCACGTGAGCCGAGCGATTCGTCGCTCGCGCGTCCCGAACGCTGCTTTCTCCAAACCGATGCTCGAGCCCGAGCACAATGCGGAGTCTCCACGATGAACAAGCTCCTCACCGGTGACGGACGCACTCACATCGAGTCGTCTTTGATGCGCGAGTCCCTCCAAGATCGCGACGTCATCAAGCGGACGCACAGCGCAAACGAGTACGAGATCCTGCCGGACTGCGTGCTCGTCGGAGTCGGCGGTCACTCGATCTTCGACCGAGGTCGTTCGGCGCTCCTCCCGCTCGTCGAGGAGCTCGCCAAGGCTCGCGCCGCCAAGCACAAGATGGTGCTTGGCGTCGGCGGTGGCACGCGCGTGCGGCACACGCTCGCGATCGCGCTCGACCTCGGCCTGCCGACGGGCGGGATCGCGCAGCTCGTCGGCGCGATGGAAGAGTGCAACGCGGTGTTCCTGAACGCGCTGCTCGCGAAGCACGGCTCGATCGTCATGCAGCGTGAGCACTTCTGGGAGCTCCCGCTCTACCTGAACTCCGGGATGCTCCCCATCGTCATCAGCATCCCGCCGTACCACTTCTGGGAGCCGCCGCCCGAAGACGGACCCCTCCCGGCCCACGGCAGCGACTTCGGGTTGTTCATCCACGCCGAGGTGCTCGGAATGAAGCGCGTGATTTTCGTCAAGGACGAGGACGGGCTCTACGACCGCGACCCGAAGAAGCACGCCGACGCGAAGCTCATCGAGCGGACCACCCTCGGGGCGCTGCTCGCCGACATGCCGAGGGAGCTCATCCTCGATCGCCAGCTCTTCGACTGCTGGCGAACCGCGCGTCACGTGAAGGAGGTCCAGATCGTCAACGGCTGCAAGCCCGGCATGTTGCTCGCCGCGCTCGAGGGCGAGCCGGTCGGTACGGTGATCACGAAGGAGGCGGCCGATGTCTGAGCGTCAATTGATCCCAAGCGCGCTCGCCGGCAGCCCGCTGACGGGCGGGGAACAGGTGGCCTACGAGGGCGTGGCGATGATGCCCAGCGTCAAGGTCATCAAGATCGGCGGACAGTCGGTGATGGATCGCGGTCGCGCGGCGCTGTTTCCGCTCCTCGAGGAGATTGGCCGAATCAAGGATCAGCACCGCCTCCTGCTCACGACGGGTGGAGGTACGCGCGCCCGTCATGTCTACTCGGTGGCCTCCGACCTCGAGCTGCCGACCGGCTTGCTCGCGGCGCTCGGCGGGTACGTGCCGCGCCAGAACGCCCGCATGCTGCAGATGCTGCTCGCCGAGCAGGGCGGCATCTTCATGATGACCGACGACTTCGAGAAGCTGCCGCTCTACTTTCGGCTTGGCTGCATTCCGATCATGACGGGCATGCCGCCGTTCGGCTACTGGGAGAAGCCCTCGGAAGAGGGGCGGATCCCAGCGAACCGCACCGACGCGGGGACGTTCCTCACCGCGGAGGCGCTCGGGGCCAAGCGCGTTTGGTTCGCGAAGGACGAAGAGGGGCTCTTCGACGACGACCCGAAGAAGAACGCGGCCGCGAAGCAGCTCCCGCGCATCGGCGCGAAGGAGCTGCTGTCGCGCGGCCTGAAGGACCTCATCATCGAGCGCTCGGTCCTCGAATACCTGACGCGGGCTCGCTACGTTCGCGAGATTCAGGTGTTCAACGCGCTCGTCCCAGGCAACCTCACGCGCGCGCTCGCCGGTGAAGATATCGGCACCATCATTTACCGGGACTGAGCCGTGTACACGCGCCGCGCGCTCGTCGGTCTCGCTACGGCGTTGCTGGTCCCGGCCTGCCACCGGGGCAAGAACGAGGGCGCGCGTGCCGAGGTTCAGCTTGGCGTCGCGGTGAGCCTACGTGGCGTTATGCCGTCGCTGATCGAGGCGTTCGGTCGCGACCATCGCCGCCCGAAGATCGCTGCTGTTTATGGTCCATCGGGGGATCTTCGCAAACGCGTTCAAGACGGTGCACCGCTCGACGCCGTGCTCTTCGCCGCGCCCGAGCCGGTCGACCAGCTCGTCGCTTCGCGCCACGTGATCGCCGAGACGCGCAAGGTGGTGGCGCACAACCGCCTCGTCCTCATCGGGCCGCGGGGCGGCGCGCGCGTCGGCTGGCAGACCCTCGACGCGCTGCCTGCCGGGGAGAAGCTCGCGATCGGAGAGCCGAACGTCGTCCCGGCGGGGACCTACGCGAAGCGGGCGCTCGAGGCTCTCGGCAAGTGGGATGCGCTGAAGGACAGGCTGCTCTTCGGCGGCGACGTCGCCGCGGTGCTCGCGTACGTGCGTCGTGGCGAGGTGGCCGCGGGGATCGTCTATGCGACCGAAGTGCGCGGGCTCGATGACATCGTCTTACTCGAAGAGGCGAGCGGTCCGTGGGCGCCGCGCGCAGACGTCGTGGTCGGAGCGACCGTTGACATCGCAGGCGCGAGCCACTCGGGGCCGGCGCGTAGCTTCCTCGAATTCTTGTTAACGCCGGAGGCAAAAGGGATCTTTCGCCAGTACGGCTTCGAGACGGACGGCTGACGCGCAATGGAGCGAGGCGCGGACGCCCTGTTCCCGGTCGAGTTGTCGCTGCTCGTCGGTTTTGCGTCTCTGCTCATCGTCGGGCCGCTGGGCGTCGGGATCGCGTGGCTTCAGGCCTCGCGGCGCCATCGCCTCTCGGGGCTCGTCGATGTTCTCGTGATGCTCCCGATGGCGCTCCCTCCAAGCGTCGTTGGCTTCTTCTTGGTCTGGGTGCTCGGGCGACGAGGAGCCGTCGGTCGCGCGCTCGAGTGGTTGGGGATCCGCGTCGTGTTTACGCCGTGGGCCGCAATCATCGCGTCGTCCGTGGTGGCGCTGCCTGTGCTCGTGAAGGCGGCGCAACCTGCCATGGAGGCCGTGCCGCGTGAGCTCATCGTCATCGGGCGCTCGCTCGGCCTCTCCCCGCTTGAGGTCTTCAGGCGGATCGTGTTGCGCGCGTCATGGCGCGGCGTCGTGACGGGCCTCGTCCTCGCGTTCGTACGCGGGATAGGTGAGTTTGGTGCCACCTTGATGGTCGCGGGCAACATCCCGGGTCGTACGAATACGATGACGATCGAGATCTGGAGCGCGTACCAGTCCGGCGACGATGACCGGGCGCTCCTCTACGTCGCGGTCCTGACCGCGCTAGGGCTCGCGGCGGTCTTGACCGCGTCGCGCATCGCGCCGCGCCGAGGGGCTCCGTTGTGACGCTCGCGGTCGACGCTCGCTTCACGGCCGAGGTCGGTGAAGGCGATTCGCGCTTCACGGTTGAGGTTGAGCTCGCGCTCCCGAGCGGCGTGCTTGTGCTGTTCGGTCCGTCTGGGAGCGGCAAGTCGGTTACCTTGCAGGCCCTCGTCGGTGCCTCGCACGTGACCAGCGGGCACATCTCGCTCGGCGGCGAGGCGATCATCGACGTGGCGCGAGGGGTCGAGGTGCCGTCGCACTTGCGGCGAATTGGCTACGTCCCCCAGCACCACGCGCTCTTTCCATTCTGCGACGTCACCGAAAACGTCACCTTCGGCCTGCCGCGTTCTTCACGGCGTCGCGTGCCACCTGAGGTCGAGGCGCTCATCGAGGAGTTTGGGCTCGCGCACGTTCGTGCGGCAATGCCCGAGGGCTTATCCGGCGGAGAGCGTCAGCGGGTCGCGCTCGCGCGCGCGCTCGCGGTGGCGCCGAGGCTGCTCGTCCTCGACGAGCCGTTCGCGTCGATCGACCGTGCGGGCAAGGACGCGTTGCTCGACTGCCTCGCCGGGGTGCTCGAGCGTCGGCGCCTGCCGGCGGTCCTCGTGACGCACGACTCACGCGAGGCCAAGCGCATCGGCTCCGTGGTGGTGGGCTTCGAGCGCGGCCGAACCATCGGACCCGTCGAGCTCCGCGAGCACGACGACGCGCCGGGGGACGGCGTCCGCCGCGGCACGTGACCCCCTGTCGGCTGCGGAGCCGGGCTTCGAGAGCCCGGTCCGCAGCCGGTGGAGAGCATCGGAAAGCCCAGCACGGGAGGGAACATGCCCCCCGATACGCGTTGAGGATGGAGGGGTGTGCTGTGCTTGCTGACGTCGCGTACCGGAAGGCCGCCAGGGGTTGAAGCAGGCGGCATGCCAAATAAAACCGGCTGGCCGGTTTACCTGGAGCGTCAAGAAATGCTCGAAGTTATCGCGCATCCTTCGGGCTTCCTGGTCGTTTGGGTGGTAGCTCGCTCCATCAGTGGAGCGGGTTGCGATCCACCCGTCGCTCGAGCTCGTCGAGGGCGGCGCGCTGGCTCGCGTTCGCGCCCTCGCGCGCGGCGGCGATGCGACCCCGCGTCGTCGGATCATCGACGACCAAGATCGCCTTTGTGAGGAGTCGGCGCGAGGCGACGTTCTCGGTGTCGCGGTACGCTTCGACGAGGGCCTCGGCGGCCACCCCCCGGACGGCGGACTCGTCGCCGCTCGCCTGGACCTCGGGTGTCTGCCACGCCCACGCGTTGCCGACGTCGCCGAGCGCGCGAGCGAGATGTTTGACGGCGCGCTCTTCGCCGGGGCGTCCGCGGACCGCGCGCAGCGCCTCGGCGAGCCTCCGCGCGACGGGCGTCCGACGGCAGTGGCCCATCCCTGCGAGCACCGCGAGTCGGCGGCCCGGCGCTCCGAGCCGACTCGCCGCGATGAGCTTCATCGCCGCCGCGTCGTGGTTGAGCTTCCCGAGCGCGGTTGCTGCGGCGCGCACGAGCAAGAAGTCTTGCTCGGGTGACGCAACGATCGCTTCGAGGACCGACGTGGCCCGCGGATCGCGGAGGCCGCCGACCGCTTCGAGGAGGTTCAGGCGCCACGCGAGCCACGCGGTGTCCGTCAGCGAGCCGCGCCCGCCCTCGACGGCGAGCTCGCTCAACATCGCCGGGACCGCGCGGCGGCCGAGCCCGAGGAGGGCAGGTGTCACCGTCGCGAGGCGCCCGCGGCGTTGCGCGTCGAGCTCTGGGATGCGAACGCGGATGGCCGCGAGCGATGCGAACGTGTCGGGCTCGACTCGGCGCGCCTCCGTCACGTCCTTCAGGAGCGTGGCGCGCGCGGCCTCCGGAAGGTCGCCAGGGGCGAGCATGACGCCTTCGGCGTGCGCCGTCGCGGCGAACGCGAGGGACGTGACGAGGAGGACCGTGGCAAGCGTTCGTTTCATGGTCAGAGGCTCTCCCACCAGTTCGTCGTGGCCGGAACCGCGCGTGTCGTGTTGCTCCCGCAGTGAACCTCACCGTCGAGGATGTGATAGAGGTACCAGTCGCGTACAAAGAAGGCCGAGACGCCGTAAGGCGAGAGCGCTTGCTTGAGCTGCGCCTCGAAGACGTCGACGCCGTTGACGACGGGACCGTTGGGTTTCGGCGCGGCGAAGACCGTGTCGCTTAGCGAGATGCCGTTCACCGTGCCGGGCTGATACGCGACCGAGTACCCTGACGCCTGCTGGAAGAGGAACGGCACGCTCACGAGCTCGGTGTCCAGCAGGCCCGTCTCGGCCTTGACGAGATCGAGCTGTTCCGCGAGCTCGGTCGCCGCCCACGCGCTCTCGTTCAGCACGTCCGTGTCCGAGAGGACCCCATTGACGGTGGTCTGCGCCAGGCTGTTGTCGGCCCAGTAGAGGCCGCTAAACACCGTCGCGCCTCCATTGCCGGCGGCCTTCTGCTGCTCGAAGAGCTTCTTGGCCGCGGCAGGGTCGCTGACGAGCATCACCCACCCGCGCGGACTCGGAGCCTTGATGAACGACAGCGTCTCGTCGACGTGCGCGACGAGGAGCCAGGACGTGTCGACGTAGAACACGTCCTGCGCCCCCTGCGCGTTCACCATCGCGTCGAACGCCTTGTCTGCGTAGAAGGTGCCGGTCGAACCGCGGATGACGCGACCGAGCGGCCACGACGTGCCTCCGAAGCTGTAGGGGGGGATGGTCTCGAGGTTGCCGAACGAGTTCAGCGTATCCATCGAGTCGGGGTGCTTCGGGTCGTAGACGTGCACGCCTCCGACGTTCTTTCCTCGGAGATCGGTGAACACTACGCGGCCGGCGGCGCGCGCCTTGCCGTTCGAGTAATTTGCCGAGCGGAAGTTGAGGTGGAGGACGTGCTTGCCGCCCCCGCCGACCGCAGGCATCGCGGTGTAAGCGGTCTCGAAGAAGTCCTGCGTCCACTGATCGTTGAGGGCGAGCTCGCGTACCGGAACCTGCGCGACCTTCGCGGCCTCGGCGAGATCGTTGCGGAAGGCCAAGCTCGAGTTCGAGTTGATCTTCGTCACGTAGTAGGTGCTCGCGGGGTCGAGGTGATGGCGGAACAACGCCGGTGCGATGCGCAGCTCGACCGAGTCGGTGCCGCTGTCGGCGCCAGCGCCGGTCACCTCGAGCGTCGCGGTCACGCGGCCGTTCCATGCGGCGGCGTCTCGGACGATGTCCCTTCCTTCGAGCGCCAACTCGACCCCGGCAGACAGCTCCGCGCTCGACAGCTTGGCCCCAGGCGCGAAGGCCGAGAACCCGGACGGGCCCTTCTTGAAGAGGCGCACGTAGCTCGCGCCGGGGGCCGACAGCTTGATCGTGCCGGTCGCGCCCGCCGGGACCGCGGGCCAGGGGCGGGTCGCGAGGCGCGCCAGGTCCGCGAGGTCGTCGGGGCCGTTCACGACGTCGTCCGCGGCGTCGTGGCACGCCGCGAGCTCGGCGTCGGTCCCCGAGGTCGGGCAGGCGAGCGCGTCGTCGTCGAGGTTGGCGAGGAACACCGCGCCGTGGTCGGCGCTCCAGGCGTCTTCGCCGAGGTCGTCATCGCTCGTAGCGAAATCGATCACGCCGTCCCGGTTCGTGTCGGCGCGCAAGTCGACTGGGTCGACGGGGTCTGGCATGCCGGAGCTGGAGGAGCTCGCGCCCGTCGACGCGCTCGCTCCACTCGCGGCGTTCGTCGTGGCCCCACCGCCGGTGGTCGAGCCGGTGGCTGCGACGCTGCTGCTCGCCGCGGTCGCGTCGACGCTCGAGCCTCCGACGCCGGCCGTACCGTTGCCGCCCGTGGTCGCATCCGTCGCGCTCTCGCTGTCCGCGCTCGAGCAACCGAGGAGCGACGCTGCGAGCGCGCCGAGGACGAGCCTTCTCATCATGGGTCGCATGCCGCCCGGATTGTAGGCTGTGCATGCGTAAAATCACGGTTTTTCCGTGAGGCGCGAATGGTCCAGCGCCGCGCGACGACGGTCAGCGGCTCCGCCAGAGCCACCATGCGACGACGGCAAACCACGTGAGGGCGATGCCGAAGGCCGCCAGCGAGCGTCGTCGAGCGAGCAGCAGCGAGGACCACGCGTAGACGACCCCGAGGAGCTCGGCGATCCCGCTCGCGCCGAAGAGGAGTCGCGCGAGGGTCGAGGCGAGCTCGTGGTCGTTGCGTCCGTCAAAGACCGTCGCAGAGTCAGCCATCGCCGAGCGGCTCGCGGTCACCGCGAGCACCAGCAAGACCAGCCCGGCGACGGCGAACCCGAGCGCGCGCTTGGCGCGATGGGCCGGAGGAGGCGGCAGCGTCGGGTGAATGCCGGCGGGCGGAATCGTCGTCGACATGGAGCTCGCGAGTCTACCCCTTCGCTCGCAGGCTTCGAGCACAAACCATCGACGAGAGTTGCACCCGACCCGTCGGACCGCGCTAGACTCCCGAATCGGTGACGTCGTCCGACCCTCTCGCTTCTTCAGGCAACCGCAAGCCTGCCCGACCGCAGCCGCTTCCCGTGGAGTTTCAGCGCGTGGGTGCGTCGGACCGGACTGCCGGGTGGGTCACGGAGATCACGCTCGCGGGCGGGCTCCTCGAGCCCGCGAGTGGCCCGGCCCTCGAGGTCGGCTCGCGCGTGCGCGTGTTCGTTCGCCTGCTCGGCTTCGACGAGGAGATCGTCGTGCGCTCGATCGTTCGGTGGGATCGGCGCGGTGTCGCAGGCCTGCAGTTCTTCAAGCTCGGTGAGCGAGACGTGAGGCTCTTCATGGAGCTCATCGCCGCGGCCGAGAACTCCGCACGCAACGCAGGTCCGACGCGCCGAACCTGAGACGCGTTGTTCGAAACGCGTTAATCTGGTCTCTCTCGAGTTCTGCCGAGGGACGCGATGCCCACCGATTCCGACGAGCGAAACGACGCTACAGCCGCGAGTCCCGCGGCCGCCCCTCTGCCGCAAGCGTCCGCGCCGCCGGGCTGGGGCGCGCCACCTCCGGCGAGTCCCGCGTCCGCCCCTCTGCCGCAAGCATCCGCGCCGCCGGGCTGGGGCGCGCCACCTCCGGCGAGCCCCGCGGCCGCCACTCTTCCGCAAGCGTCCTCGCCGCCCCCGGCCCCCTCGGCCGCCCCACCGGGCACGGGCGGCCCATCTCCGGCGCCGGCCTTCGAGCTCGGGGCGCGCCGTTCGCAACCGTCGTCGGCGCCGACGCTGCCGGGCGTTCCCTCCTCGGCACCGAACCTCGGCAGAAGCGACGCGGCGCTCGACCTCCTCTCGATCGCCGAGGCGGGGCCCGCACCTTCGCTCCTCGACGAGGTCGCGGCGCTTCTCTTGGGCGTGCCGGCCGCACCGTCGCGTGAAGCCCTCGAGTCCGGTCTCCTCGGTCTCATCGCGTTCGTCGCGCGCACCGGGGTCGACGTGACGCTCGTCGACAACGCGCTCGTCGATCTGCTCATCGCGTCGCTGACCGAGCGCATCTCGCGACAGGTCGACGTCATTCTACACAACCCGACGTTTCAGGCCCTCGAGGCCGCTTGGCGTGGTCTTGCCTTTGTCGTCGATCGCGTCGAGTTTCGCGAGAACATCCGCGTCAAAATGCTCAACGTGAGCAAGCGCGACTTGCTCGACGATTTTCAGGACGCGCCGGAGGTCGCCAAGAGCGGCATATACCGGATCGCCTACTCGTCCGAGTACGGCGTCTTCGGCGGCAGGCCTTACGGCGTCATCGTGGCGAACTATGAGTTTACCCCGTCGGCGCAAGACATCTACCTGCTCGACAAGTGCGCCTCGGTCGCCACGATGGCGCACGCGCCGTTCATCGCGGCCGCCGCGTCGAAGTTCTTTGGGCTCGACGACTACCTCGACCTGCCGCAACTGAGCGACCTCCACTCGCTCCACGAGGGGCCAGCGTTCACGAAGTGGCGCGCGTTCCGCGACTCCGACGACGCTCGGTACGTTGCGCTGTGCCTGCCGCGCTTCTTGCTTCGGCTGCCTTATGGGCCAAGGACCGTCCGCGTCCGCGCGTTCGAATACGAAGAAGACGTCGTCGGTCATCATGAGCACTACCTCTGGGGCAACGCGGCCTTCGCTTTCGCGACTCGCATCGCCGATAGCTTTGCCCGCTATCGCTGGTGCCCGAACATCATCGGGCCCTCGACGGGCGGAACCGTGGCCGACCTGCCGCTCCACCGCTTCGACGCGATGGGCGAGATCCAGACCAAGATCCCGACCGAGGTGATCGTCACCGAGCGGCGTGAGTCCGAGATCGCCGAGCAGGGTTTCATCGCGTTCACGTACCGTCGCGACACCGAGAACGCGTGCTTCTTCTCGGCGAACAGCTGTCAGCGTCCGAAGACGTTTGGCATCAGCGAAGAGGGCCGCCGCGCCGCGCTGAACCATCGCCTCGGGACCCAGCTCCCTTACCTCTTCGTCAGCAGCCGGATCGCCCACTACCTCAAGGTCTTGCAGCGCGAGCAGATCGGGACGTGGAAGGGGCGCCAGGACCTCGAGCGTGAGCTGCAGAAGTGGATCAACCAGTTCGTCGCGGACCAAGCCTCGGTGACGCCTGGTGTGCGCGCGAAGAGGCCGCTTCGAAAGGCGAAGATCTCGGTGTCCGAGGTCGAGGGCAGCGCCGGCTGGTACAAGGTCGACGTCCAGCTGCGGCCGCACTTCCGTTACATGGGGGTCGAGTTCGACGTCGGCTTCGTCGGTCGCCTCGACAAGGAGTGAGCGAGCCTGCGAGCGGCGCCCCCCGCATGCGCTCCTTTGCCGCGCGTCAACCTCGCGGTTCGCGCGCGAGGACCAGCGTCGCGTTGGTGCCGCCGAAGCCGAACGAGTTCGACGCCGCGATTTGGAGGTCGACCGCGAGCGGCTCGACCACCGGGGAAAAATCCTGGACCGCAGGATCCAGCGGATTCGCACGAATCGACGGGGCGACGTAGCCTCCTCGGAGCATGAGCAGCGTGAAGATCGCCTCGATGGCTCCGGCGGCGCTGATGGTGTGGCCGGTGTATCCCTTCGTCGAGGAGTAGCGCACGTGACGGCCGCCGAACGCGCGTCGAAGCGCGCGGACCTCGGAGACGTCGCCGAGCGGTGTCGACGTGCCGTGCGTGTTCACGTAGTCGATGGCGTCGGCCTCGACTTCGGCGTGCGCGAGCGCGCGACACATGGCGCGGTAGGCCCCGTCCTCGTCGGGCGCGACCATCTCGCCTTTGCCGTCGGAGGACATGCCGTAGCCGCGAACCGTGCCGAGGATCGTCGCGCCGCGCGCGCGCGCCGAGCCGAGCGACTCGAGGACGAGCACCCCCGCGCCCTCGGCGAAGATGAAGCCCGCGCGGTCGGCCGCGTATGGCCGCGAGGCGCGCTCGGGGGTGTCGTTGTCGGTGCCGTTGTACGCGCGCATGGCGTCGAAGCCCGAGTGGAAGTGGATGTCGCCGCACTCGACGCCCCCTGCGATCGCCGCGTCCACGAAGCCGGCCTCGATCAGCTGGGCCGCGAGCAGCACGTTATAGGTGCCGCCCGCGCACGCCGCGCTGACCGAGAGGCTCGGCCCGCGCGTCTCGAGCACGTTGACGAGGTTCGCCGACACAGTGGACGCCATGATCCGCGGAATCACGGTCGGTCCGACCTTCTTTGCGTCGTGCGTGGCCTCGAGCTTGCTATGCACCTCGCGGTGCGTCTCGACGTCTCCGGTGCCGCTCCCGACGATGAGCGCGGCCTCGCGCGGGTCGAGCCCCGACGTGGCGAGCGCCGCCCGGGCCGCCTTGAGCGCGAGCCTCGACGAGCGACCAAAGAAGCGCGATGCACGCTTGTCGATGCCGAGCGCGTCGTCGCTGACGTCGCCTTCGTAGACGCCGATGAGCTGACAGCGCGCACCGTGCTCGACCGCCGGTGCCCAGCGCGCGAACGGCAGGCTCGTCCCGGAGCGGAGGTGCCGCTCGAGCGCGGCGAGCTCGTCGCCGAGGTGGCAGACGACGCCCATGCCGGTGATGACGACCTCGCGGTTCCAGTCACGCATGCGCGGTGTCGTAGTGCCGGCTCCTGCGACTGACAAGCCGTAGCCGCGTCGATTTGGGTATGCTCCTCGGCCGATGAAGCATGGACCATGCTCGCTCTTCGTGGTGCTCCCGCTCGCATGGAGCGCCTGCGTCACGGAGCCACGAGAGCCTTCGGCGGCCCTTCGGCCCTCGCCTCGACCTGCGGCGACGGCGACCCCACGGCCCGTGGTCGCGAGCGAGGCGAGCTTCGTCCCCTCGATCGAGCTCGTCGAGTCGGTCCCGTCGGGCGCGATCGCCGATGACACGTCGATCCCCAACACCGACGAGACCTGGCTCGCGATGGTTCGCGGCGCGCGCCGCTCGGTCGCCGTCGGGCAATTCTACGTCGCGGAGCGTCCGACCGACTCACTCTTGCCCGATCGACTCGGGCCCGTGGTGCAAGAGCTCGGCGCCGCTGCTCGTCGAGGGATCGCGGTGAGATTCCTGGTGGACGCGGGGTTCATGCGCCGCTACCCGACGTCGCTCGACCATCTTCGCAGCCTCGGCGTCACGGTTCGTGAGCTCGACACGGCGAAGCTGATGGGCGGTGTTCAGCACGCGAAGTACCTGGTCGTCGACGAGGAGGACAGCTACGTCGGGAGCGCAAACTTCGACTGGCGCTCGCTCGACCACATTCATGAGCTCGGGCTGCGTGTTCGATCGCGGCGCATCGCGGCGGCCTTTCTTGCGGCGTTCGACGGCGACTGGGTCGCGGCCGGGGGCAAGGCATCGAGTCCGCTCGCATACGGCAACCCCTCCGAGCCCGAGCTCATCGGAGACGCCGAGGTCCTCCCCGTCATGAGCCCGCGCGGCCACTTGCCGGATCCGCGCTTCTGGGATCTCGAGCGGCTCGTCGCCGCGCTCGACGGGGCGAAGCGCGAGATCCGGGTGCAGCTCCTGAGCGTCGAGCTCGTAGGGCACGACGGCTCGCGCTTCGAGGTGCTCGACGCAGCGCTGCGTCGCGCGGCGGTCCGCGGCGTGAAGGTTCACCTGCTCCTCTCGAACTGGCAGAAGACGTCCAAGAAGCTCGGGGCGGCGCTCGGCCTCGCGAAGGTCCCGGGCATCGAGGTGAGGTTCGTGAACGTACCGCCCGACCCGCGCGGCTTCATCCCTTTCGCCCGCGTCGTGCACGCGAAGTACCTCGTGGTCGACGACGACGTCGCCTGGGTCGGTACGAGCAATTGGGGCGGAGATTACTTCCTGCGAAGCCGCAACCTCGGGCTGATGGTTCGGTCGCCGTCGCTCGCGGCGCAGCTCCGAGGAGTGTTTGACCGCCTCGCTGCGAGCTCGCTCGCAGAGGTGGCTGACCCTTCCCGCGCGTACGAGCCGCCGCGCATCGGCGATTGACCGCAGAGGTAGGGCGAGGCGTTGCGAGAGGGCACGGTGGACCTCCGCCGCGTCCTCGCGGGGCTCACGCCCGACGGGTCACTTGCAGGTGCCGCCCGAGCACGTCTGCGGGGCCATGCACACGACGCCGCAGTCGCCGCAATTGTTCGAGTCCTTCGTGGTGTCGACGCAGGTCCCGCTGCAGCTCTTCGTGTTGTTGGGGCAGCCGCACGCGCCCGCGTTGCACACCTGTCCGCCGGTGCAGGCCTTGTTGCAGCCGCCGCAGTGCTGAGCGCTCGTCTTCGTGTCGACGCAGGTCACCCCGCACAGGCTCGTGCCCGATTCGCTGCAAATCCAGGGGCTCACGGCGTCCTTGTAGGATTTGTAGGCGCTCGCGGAGCCGCAGAACTTGAAGAAGGCGTGCGTCGCGGGGACCGCAGGGTTGCCGGCGATGGCGGGGTTCGGCAGGTTGAGGATCGGCGAGGTCGCCACGTTGCCGGGCGTGATCTTCGTGCGGGTCGCAGCGCAGGCGAGGTCGTAGTCGCTCGGCGTCGTGAAGAGGCCGTAGAGGTCCATCTTCGTCGTGAGCTTGTTGGGTTCGAGCGTGTACTCGCCGCCGCCGTGGCACTGCCGGCCGCAGTACATGAGGCCGTTCGGCTTGTCACAGTTGTAGAGGTCATAGGGCAGCTTCTTCACCGCGGCGGTGAAGCCCGCGACGTCGTTGCACGGCAGGTACGCGTTGCCGTTCTTGTCGGCGAGGAGCGACCTCATCGACTTGAACTGAATGAACAGGCTCGCACCCTTCTCCCAATTGGTGAGGAGCACCGTGCCGCTGCCGACGGTGACGAACTTCGGCGACACGAAGCGCAGCGGGTCGCCGTAGAGGCTGGTGTTCACCGTCGTCGGCTTCTTGCTGTCCGCGGAGGGGACCACCTTGAAGCCGATGTCCTTGATCTCGATGCCGACTCCGGGGCTCGGCCAGAGCTTGAGATCCGTCAACTCGAGCAGCGTGTCCGCGTAGGACACGGCGAAGAACGTGAGCGCAGCGCCCGAGAGCTTCGCGTCGCCGGTCTGCCCGACGAGCACGTCGAGCGGGATGTAGACGAAGCCCTCCGGGGTCGGGTTGAGCGTGTCGTTCGGATTCTCCTTCGGGTTGACGAGGTCGGTCTCGAGGACGACCTCACCCTGGATGTCTGCGGCCTCGCGGTCGAGCCACGTGACCGTGTGCTCGTAGAGCGGGTAGAGCGGGTCGGACGGGTCGTCGATCTTCCACTTCTCGCCGGCGCTGTGCCCGCCGCCGGTCCGCGGGTACGTGATGAGACGGCTCTTCGAGCCGGCGTCCTTCACGATGAAGCTCTTGCCCGTCGTCTCGGAGACGTAGCCGACCATCGACGAGTACTCGTCGGGCGGGCTCAGGAAGTTGATGTTCCCGCTGAGGTGGCAGTTGCCGTTGACGCAGTTGGTGATGAGCCCGCCTGCGGGCGCCTGATTGAGCTCGGGGTTTCCGAGCACGCACTCGATGAAGTACGTGCGCTTGTCGAGCGGGCTCTCCGGGCTGCAGTCGATGGACGGCACCACACCGCCGCCGCCGCCGCCGCCGCCGCCCGAGCCGCTCGAGGATGAGGCGGAGGACGAGGACGCCGAAGACGACGCGGACGACGACGAGCTCTGGACGACGGTGTTAAAGTTCCAGTTCGGGTAGGTGTCTGCGGGCTCGTAACAGGCGCCCGTCATGGCCGCGACGAGCGCCGCGCCCCCGAGCGCGACGGTCGCGAGCTGGAGCTGAGGACGCGAAGCTAAGGTGCTGCGACGTTGAACGGCCATGTTGCCCGATTTTATCGGGCAGAGCGCGTTTCGCGCAAGCCGAGAGCCACCTGCGCGGCGGTTTTTCGAGTGGTCCTGGGCTCGCGCCTCAGCCGAGGCGCTCTCGCAGCAGCTCCTCGGCCGCCTTCGCGTCGGCCTTGCCGCGAGCGCGGCGCATCAGTTGGCCCACGAAAAAACCGAGGAGGGCCGTCTTTCCTGCCCGGTACCGGGCGACCTCGTCGGGGTGAGCGGCCAGGACCTCGTCGATGAGCAGCACGAGGGCGTCCTGCCCGAGCGTCGTGGCGCCCAGCTCTCGGACGAGGTCGGCGGGGGAGCCCCCCTTCTCGACGAGGCGACCAAGCACCTCCCGCGCCACGGCGCCGGTCACCGTGCCGGCGGCGACGAGCCCACCGAGCTCCGCGAGCTCACGGCCGCCAAAGCCGAGCGGGCCGCGGGTCCCCGAGAGCCGCGCGCGCAGGTCGCCCGCGACCAGGTTCGCGACGAGCGTCGCCGCCTTGCCGCTCGCGCCCGCGGTGAATGCGGCTTCGACCAAGTCGAGGAGCGTCGCGTCGCTCGCGAGGACGATCGCGACCGCCTCCGAGACGCCGTGCGCGGAGACCAGGGCCTCGGCGCGGGCACGCACCGGGCCTTCAAGATCCGCCACCGACGGAGCGCGCGTCTGCTCCTCCGGCCGTGTGGCCTCGCGGCTCTCGGGGCGTGCGTCATGTTCGCGCGCGCGGGGTTCTTCCTTGGCCCAGCCATCGCGCAGCGTGACCGTTCGGTTGAACACGAGGCGCTCGGTCGACGAGTCCGGATCGACGCAGAAATACCCGTGCCGCTCGAACTGGAACGAGGCGCCCGCGACGGCGCCGGCGACGCTCGGCTCGAGCTTGGCGTTCGAGATTACGACGAGCGAGCGCGGGTTCAGCTGGTCGAGAGACTCGGGCTCCTCGACGTCGAACAGCCGATCGTAGATCCGAACCTCGATGTCGAGCGCATCCTGTGCGCTCACCCAGTGGAGGGTGCCCTTCGCCTTCGTGCCCGCGGTGGCCTCGTCGGCCCCGAGGTAACGACACCGCAGCTTCTGCACCGCGCCGTCGGCCCCTCGCTCGACCTCCTCGCAGCGCACGAGCCCTAGGTGGCGCAGCCGAACGACGGCGCCTGGCGACAGCCGATGCCAGCGCGCCGGAGGCGGATCCGCGAAGTCTTCGCGCTCGACGAACACCCGCTCGGAGACCGGTAGGCGGCGGGTCCCGTCGAGCTCGAGCTCGGCCGGGAACGACGGGGCGGCGAGGCTCGAGAGCGCCACGGGCAAGTCGACGAGCTCGACCTCGAGCGGGTCGAGGACGCACATCGCGCGAGGCGCGCGGCGGTTGAGGTCGTCTCGGATGCAAAACTCGAGCTTGCCGACGTCGACGAGGCTGTTGTTCTTGGCGACGCCGATGAGGTCGCAGAAGGCCCGGATCGACTCGGGCGTAAAGCCGCGGCGACGCATGCCGGCGAGCGTGGGCATGCGCGGGTCGTCCCAGCCTTGGACGCGCTTCTCCTCGACGAGCTGCAGCAGCTTGCGCTTGCTCATCATGGTGTAGGTGAGGTTCAGGCGCGCAAATTCGATCTGGCGCGGGCGGCAAGGGACGGTGCCGGGTGAGGCGACGTCCGAGACCTCGTACTGCGCGAGGACCCAGTCGTAGAGGTCGCGGTTGTTCTCGAACTCCAGGGTACAGATCGAGTGCGTGATCCCTTCGAATGCGTCGCTCAGGCAGTGGGTGTAGTCGTAGAGCGGGTAGATGCACCAAGCGTCGCCGGTCCGGTAGTGCGGTGCGCGCTTGATGCGGTAAATCGCTGGGTCTCGGAGCTTCATGTTGGCGGCCGCCATGTCGCCCCTGAGCCGGACGACGTGCGCCCCCTCGGCGAACTCTCCGGCGCGCATTCGCGCGAAGAGGTCGAGGTTCTCTTCGACGCTGCGAGAGCGGTACGGGCTCGGCTTGCCCGGCTCGGTGAGGCTGCCGCGGTGCTCGCGCATCGCGTCCTCGGTGAGGCTGCAGACGTAGGCCTTGCCGATGCGGATCAGGTGGACCGCGTGCTCGTAGAGGCGCTCGTAGTAGTCCGAGGCGAAGTACATGGGTTCGCCCCACTCGAAACCCAACCAGCGGACGTCGCGCTGAATCGCTTCGACGTACTCGACGTCCTCGGCGTCCGGGTTCGTGTCGTCCATCCGCAGGTGGCAGCGCCCCCCAAAGGCCTGGGCGAGGCCGAAATCGACGCAGATCGCCTTCGCGTGACCGATGTGGAGGTAGCCGTTCGGCTCCGGCGGGAAGCGGGTGACGACGGTCGTGTGCTTGCCGCTCTCGAGGTCCGCTTCGATGATGTCGCGGATGAAGTTCTGCATGGCGCGCGCAGCCTAGCATCGGCTGGGGCGCCCCGTCGCGCCTCCCTCGGGCTTCCCTCGGGCGGAGCCCTCATCCCTCACGAAGGCAGCGGCGTCGCACCCCGCGACTCGACGGTGGCCCGCTCCGCCTCGGCGCGCTCCTCCCATGGGCGCGCTGCCGTCGCCTCGCGGGAGGGGCAAGGCTCGTGGAGCGGACAGACGTCGCAGCGAGGTCCGCGCGCGAGGCACACGTAGCGCCCGTGGAGCAGGAGGCGGTGGCCGTCGGCGGTCCAGTCTTCGCGCGGCAGCGCCTCGCACAGGGCGCGCTCTACCTTCTCGGGATCGGTGGCGTCGGTGAGCCCGAGGCGGCGAGCGACCCGACCGACGTGGGTGTCGACGGCGATCCCGCTCGCGAGCCCGAAGGCGGTCCCGAGCACCACGTTGGCGGTCTTGCGCGCGACGCCGGGGAGGCGCGTGAGCTCGTCGAGCGTGCGGGGAACCTCGCCGCCGAACTCGGCCACGATGGACCGCGCGGCGCCCTGGATCGCCTTCGCCTTGTTTCGGAAGAAGCCGGTCGGTCGGACCGCCTCTTCGAGGTCGGCGAGCTCCGCCTTCGCGAGCTCGTGAGGTCCGGGCCAGCGCGCGAAGAGGGCAGGGGTCACGCGGTTGATGGTCTTGTCCGTGCTCTGCGCGCTCAGGATCGTCGCGACGAGGAGCTGCCAAGCGTTCGCGTGCTCGAGCTCGCAGTAAGGCTCGGGGATCGCCGCGCGCAGTCGGCGGGTGAGGTCGCCCGGGAGGCCCTTCGAGGTCGAGGTTCGCGCCACGCACCCCAAGGCTTAGTCGACCTTGCGTGATGCTGGAACGCCCCTCTCGTGGCGAGCGCGCGGGTGAACAAGTTGGCCGTCTCGGTCGGCGCATTGAACGATCCGCTCCATGAGCACCTGGCAAGCGTCGACTCCTCAGGGCTCGCGCCGGTCGATCCGGCGCGCGGTCTCGCTCGGCTGCGAGCTCGTGGCACCTCGCAGCGACGAGGTGTTGCGCTATCGCGCGACCGATCTCTCCGTCGCGGGGATGTGGCTTCAGACCGCCGAGCCCGTGCGGGCGGGGGAGATCGTCGTGGTGTGCTTCACGCCGGCCGATGGCGGCGAGGTCGAGCTCCAGGTGTTTGCGTCGGTAGCGCGCGTCATGACGGCGCGCGGCGCGACCGACGAGACGCCCGGCGTGGGCATGGGGCTCGAGCTGCTCGACTTGCGGACCGAGGAGCGTGACCGCCTCGACCGTTGGCTCGCGACCTTCACCGCGCCGGTGCCGCGCCGACGTCGTCCGCTCGTGGCGGGCCCTATCACGACGCAGCCTGCGCTCGGCCCTGGGCTCGCGAAGGTGGCCGCGGCCTCACCGCTCCCGCGCCTCGCGTCTTGCTGGCGCTGAGTCGCCGTCGAGGCTAGCTTCTTCCGCGTGAGTGGGCGGTATTGGGGCTGGTTTTTCGCGATTTTGCTCCTTGTCGGTTGCGGCCCGCGGGCAGACGTCAGCGTCCCGGAGGCCCCGGTCGTCGAGCCCATGCCCGACGGCGGTGTGGTCGGCGAGGGGCGTGAGCTCTACGACCGTTATTGCAAGCTCTGCCACGCCGAGGGCGGCAAGGGCTACGCCTCGGACGACGCGAATCAGCTGTCGAACTCGGAGTTCTTGAGCAGCGCGTCGGACGGGTTCTTGATGATTGCGATCGATCAAGGACGCCCCGGTACGCCGATGGCGGCCTACGGCAAGCGCTTTGGCGGGCCGCTCTCGCACGAGGAGGAGGTCAAGCTCGTCCTCTACCTCCGAAGCCTCCAGACCGTCGCGCCGGTCGCGCTCGACCCGGGGCCGGTGCGGGGCGACATCGACGCAGGCGCCCAGGTGTTCGCCGAGCGCTGCGCGAGCTGCCACGGCGGTCGCGCCGAGGGGGACAGCGCCTTGAGCCTCGCAAACCCGGTGTTCCTGATGAGCGCCAGCGACGGTTACCTGCGTCACGCCATTCGTCGCGGGCGCAGCGGCACGCCGATGCCGGCCTTCGAGGGAGAGCTCGCGCCGAAGGCGATCGACGACGTGACGGCGTTCCTGCGCTCGCTCACGCGCAATGTCCCGACCGCGCCTCGCGGAGAGCTCCCGCCGACGTTCGAGTCGGCGGTCATCAACCCAGGAGGCCCGAACCCGGAGTTCCCGCCCCTCCGAGAAGGACGCTACGTCCCCGCCGAGGCGGTGAAGGACGCGCTCGCGAAGGGCGCGAAGATGGTGATCCTCGACGCGCGGCCGACCTCCGAGTGGCTGAACTCGCACATCCCCGGCGCGCTGCCGGTGCCCTACTACGACCCCGAGCGCATGTCGGCGAAGCTGCCCCAGGACGGCACGTGGATCCTTGCCTACTGCGGCTGCCCGCACGCGGCTTCCGGGCGCGTCATGGATTCGCTGCGCGGCCGGGGCTTCCAGAACACCGCGGTGATCGACGAGGGCATCTTCGAATGGATTCGTCGCGGCTACCCGCTCACCTACGGCACGTCGCCCACCGTCGGCGCGCCGCGCTGAGCTCACCGTCGCCACCGGCGCCCTGAACTTGTCCTCCGCCGACCGGCGTGGCTAGGTCTCGCACGAGATGAAGGCCCCGTCCGCCGCTTCGATTCCGCTCTCGGTCGCGTTCCTCGTCGTGCTCGCCGCCTGCGCGGCCGCGCCTCCCGTCGTCGCGAGCGTCCCGGCCGCTCCACCGTCGTCCACCGGCTCCGCGCTGCCGCCGCCGAGCGCGAGCGCGTCAATGCTTCTTCCGGTCTCGTCATCCTCTGCGAGCGCGGCTCCCGTGCAGGCTCCGCCCGCCGGCGCGAAGGAGGTCGACGCGAACGGCTCGTGCCCGGCGGGGATGGTGCCCATTGAGGGCGAGTACTGCACCGAGGTCGAGCACAAGTGCCTGCTCGAGTGGTACGCGCCGCAAAATCGCAAGGTCGTGTGCGAGCAGTTCGCCCCCGAGGCGAAGTGCGTCGGTCAGCGCATCAAGAAGCGCTACTGCATCGACCGCTACGAGTGGCCGAACCGAAAAGGTGTGCGGCCCGAGGTGATGAACACGTTCTATCAGGCGCAGGTGAAGTGCGCCGCGATGGGCAAGCGCATGTGCACGGAGTCCGAGTGGAGCTTCGCGTGCGAGGGGCCACAGATGAAGCCCTTCCCCCACGGGTTCACCCGAGATCCCCAGCGCTGCAATGGCGACCACGAGTGGGACGCGCCCGACATGAAGCGCGTCGCGAAGCGGGATTCGAAGGAGCTCGCGCGCCTCTGGAAGGGGGTCCCGAGCGGCACTCAGGGGTGCGTCAGCGACTTCGGAGTCGAGGACATGCCCGGCAACGCGGACGAGGTCTGCGCGGGCGAGGCGCCGAAGGCGAAGTACGCGGCGGTCAACACCGGTGGCCCTTGGTACAGCGGCGTGCGGAATCAGTGCCGCCCCAAGGTCTACACGCACGCCGAGGATTTTTATTACTACTTCCTCAGCTTCCGCTGCTGCGCGAATCCAGACGGCGCCTCGAACGAGCCGCTCACCTCGAAGCAGGTGAAGGACGGGGTCAGCTGGCGCGAGGTCGAGCGGCTCGCGGGCTTTACGACCGAGCAGATGAAGCGCGCGCTCGATTTGAAGCGGGACGGCAAATGCGTCTGCGAAGGCAAGTCGCTCGCCGGGACGAAGCTCAAGGGGCCGGCCTACCTCTGCGACACGATGTGCGGGACGCTGCTCGGACCGGACGCCGCGGATGGAACCGATGCGACGCGCGTGCCGCACCAGCAGCGCTCGAAGATCCACTGAGCGGGCGGCGCGCTCGTCGGCTTCAGGGGCTCGGTCGTCCGACGCCGCGCGGCTTTTGTGAGGCGAGCACCGCTTTGGTCGCCGCGACGAGCTCGTCCAAGGCGGCGGTCGTCGCAGCCGCTGTGGTCGGGCCCGAGCGGAGCAGGCTCACCGTGTTGCAGAGCGAGGTGCGCGCGGCGGCGGGGAAAGAGCTGCAAAGGAGCGCGTAGCTCGCGGCGGTCGTGTCGTCGCTCGGCCGCTCGGGTGCGAGTCGCTCGGCCGCCGTCTTTGCCAGGAGCGCGAGCGCGCCGAGATCGGGGCTCACGCGTCGCCAGCGCGCGAGGAAGTCGGTGCGCGAGGTGATCGCGAGGAGCGCTCCCGGCGAGCCAGCTCGCGCCCCCTCGAGCGCCGCCGCGAGCACCTCGAAGCTTCGGAGCGGGACGGGATGTCGCGACGTCAGGTCGTCGAGCAGCACGAGATCCGCCGCGACCGCGTCGTCGCGCCCGCACACCACCGCAGCGCTGAGGACGTCGGCGCGCAGGTAGACGCCGAGCGACGCCTCGCGCCCCAGCGCCCGCGCATGATCGACGATCGCGGGGGTGCAGTGCGTGGACAGGCGATGCTGACCCAGGATCGCGGCGGCATCGCCGAGCCTTCCGACCCCCCGAAGGGAGCCGACGGCGCGGACGAAGCTCTCAGGGTCGTAGCCTCCGGGATGAACCGAGCCGAGGAACGCGTCGAGCGTGCGGTAGGCTGCGCAGGTCGGCGACTCGGGCGACTTTGCTGCGGCGAGCCTCGGGAGCTTCGGCGACACCCCGGCGATTCGAAGGGCGAGGGCGAGCGGGTAGTCCTCGCAGCTCACGCGCTCGACCTTGGGAGCCTCGCCGGAGGCCTCGGTGCACGCGAGCGGCGCCGCGACGGTCGTCATGGTCTGCGTCGCGCGCCGCAAGGTGGGAACGAGCTCATCGACCCCATCGAGCGTGGAAGGGAGGTGTCGCGTCAGCCGCAGCACGTCGGCGTCCGTGGCCTTCTCGCCGAGCGCGCGCGGGAGCAGGGCGAGGAGCGAGCCGGCGAGGAAGGGCTCGCCCGCCTCGACGGCCTGCTGCGCGGCGAGCGCGAGGACCGTGCCCGCGTCGCGCGGCCACGCCTCCGCGGAGGGGTCGCTCGGGACCATCACGTCGTCGCCGAGGCGCGCGCCCGTCACGTAGCTCGCGAGCGCACGGCGCGCGACGTTTGCTGCAGACGCATGATCGCCGTCAAGTCGCGCGAGGACCGAGGTCAACGCGGCCGTGTGGGCGTGGACGCGAAGCGCCGTCGCGTCGCGCGGTGGGGCCTCACCGGCGTCGAAGCTCATCGAGAGGCGCGGGGCAGTCGCCGTCGGGTTCCCCTCGACCCCGAGCCCGAGGTTCAAGATGCCAGGACTGTCGAGGAGGTCGACGGCGAGGGCGCTGCCGAGGTCGAGCTTGAACACGACGCGCCCGCTCGTCTCCCGATACGAGAAGGTCTGCCGTGGGACGACGAGCCCCTCTGCCTCGTTGCGATCGAGGAGCGCGAGGAGCCTTTGGACCGCGCCGCGGCGATCGCCTCGTCGGAAGTCTCCGAGTGCGCGCTCGACGTCGAAGATGCCCGACGCTTCGGGAGCGCGGCACACGCCACGCGTGGCGCGCTGGTAGCTCCGCTCGAGCCGTGCAGGGTCGCGCCCGCCCTGTACGGTCGCGGACCGCGCGACGAGTGGGAGCGCGACGGTTCGATCGTACTTCTCCGCGAGCGCGATGGCGGACTCCGGTGCGCTGCCTTCGCGCGCGCCCGAGATCGCCGACGCGACGAGGAGGAGCACGTCTCCCTGCTCGACGAGGCCAGTCGCGTACGCGCGTGCGGCCAGGGTGACGAAGACCTCGCTGCTGCGTCCGGTGAGGGCGTCCCTCGTGAGGTCGGCGACCACCGCGGGCGAGTCCAGGGCCTCGCTCACGAAGCGGAAGAGGGAGGTCTGTTTGCCGTCGCCGAACAGCCTGCCGAGCGCCGCGACCGCGCGCTTGCCGTCCGCGAGGAGCGCCGCGCCCGATGGGACGCCGCTCCCGGAGACGACCGCTCGCGCCAGCTTGTAGAGGCTAGCGCCGGCCTCGATGGCTGGGCCCTCGAGCCATCCGGCGAACGCTTCGGCCACGATCCGCTCCGCATCCGAGGTCGGGAGCGAGAAGCGCGGCGCGTCGGGCTTCGAGGGTGGTTCGACGAGGTCGTGGAGGTCCGAGAGGAGCAACGCGACGAGCCTCGCTCGTCGTGACCAGCTGCCGCCGCTCTCGCGCATGGCTGGTACTCGCTCGAGGAGTCGACGCTTCTTCTGGGCTCGATCGAGGGCGTCGCGCACCGGTGCGCTCCGCGACTTCGGCTTCCCTTCGCAGGTCGCCGTCGAGGCCTGAGGCTCGCGCATCGAACCGACCACGACGCCGAGCAGGGCATCCCCGTAATCCGTCAACGACAGCAGCAAATCCTCGTCCAGCGGCGACGAGGGGCCGGCTGGGTCGAGACGACGAAGGGTGGTCGCGAGTCGCTCGCGGGCCGCGCTCCGCTCCGTCGAGTAGAGGCGCGGGTTCGCGATCGTAAGGTCGAGCTTGTCGCTCGCCGCGAGCGACGCGTAGGCCACCGCGACGCGCGTCAGGTCTCCGAACACCGGGTAGCGGAGGTCCTCCCCGGCGAGCGCGCGATCGAGCGCCGGGCCGAGGTCCTCGAAGGGGCGCGGGACACCGAGCGCGAGCCGAGCGAGGGCGCGTCCCGCGTGGAGCATGCCTGCCGACCAACCCCGCGCGTTGGCGAGGTCGCCCTCGAGCCGCGCGTCGAGCGTCGTCGCGACCGCCGAGAGCTCGGCCCCCTGCACGTACCCGGGCGCGTTCATCGCCATGACGCCGGCGAGGAGTATCGCGGTGAGGAGGGACTCGGTGTCAGGGGCCGCGCGAAGCTTTCGTCCGAGGGCCGCGGCGAAGCTCTCGGCGATGGTGCGCCGAAGCGCCGGATCCGCGGCGACTCCGGGCATCAGCGCCAGCGCACCGAGCGAGAAGGGCGCGAAGCGCGCGGGGTGACGAAGCGAGAGGTGCTCGAGCGCGCGCGCGTGAGCGTCGGCGAGCGCGGTGGTTCGTCGCCACGAGTCCGAGCCCTCGACCGCGAAGCCCGCGCCCCCGCCACGCTCTCCGAGGAGCGGCGTGTGCGCGTGCCAGCCGAGGTGCTCGCGTTCGACCAGTCGGAGCGCGGCTTCGTAGCGGCCGAGCCAGTCCGTGAGCGCGAGCTTTCCCGGTCGGGGCGCGCGCCCTGGCCCGGCCTTCGGGTCCAGTGCCTCGGCGAGCAGCGGGAGCCCGATGAGGTCTTCGGGCTGGTCGAACGGGAGCGGGGGCGAGTCGACGCAAGGAGGAGCCGAGGAGTAGCGCCGCTCGAGCACGGCGAACCGCGCCGCCTCGAGCTCTCGCTCGAAGAGCGGTCGGTACCTCGCGAAGAGATCTGGATGCTCGCGCCCGTGTGCGCGGACGAGGCCAAGCGCCGCGTAGGCGCTCGAGGGGGACCAGGTCGGGAGCGCCCTTGCGGGCTCCGTCTCCGTCATCGCGGTCGGACGCTCGAGCGTGACCCCCGCGAGCTCGAGCGCGGCGACCGCGTCGCGTGCGCGGACCGTAGCCTCGTCCTCGTCTCCCGTGGCGAGCATGAGGCGAAGCTCCTCGGCCCGCTCGGCGGTGGTCGGGTAATCGCGGCGCCCCGCGGCCTCCAGGGCCTGGGTGACGAATTGACTTAGCGCAAGCGCTCGTGAGAGCGAGGCGACGGCGACGCGCACGTGCGGCGAGGCGCCGGCCATGAAGGGGCGCAGCGGATCGCGCGCGAAAATGAGCTGCGCGGAGGGACCGTCTACGATGACGAGGGTTTCGATCTCGGCGGCGCGGGCGAGCGCGGCGAGGAGACGCCACGGCTCGGGGCTCGACGCGACGAGCTCGGGCGGGCCGTCCATGACCGAGAGCGCGCCGGCCGGAGCCGTCTTCGCGACGCCGGCGCAGGGCGCGCAAGGTGCGCCGTCGAGCCTCACGACGACCGTGGTCGTCGACGCGCGGACCAGCGAGTCGAAGAACGGCCCGAACGCCGCGCGGGGGAGGCTCTCGTCGAGCTTCGAGAGCTCTCGTCGGAGGCGCTGTCGGCGGACCTCGGGGGCCACGCCCTCGCGCATCACCTCGGCGATCGCGCGACCTTCGCAAGTGCGCGCCGTCGGGCCCGCGCACGCGCGAACCGCGGTGGCGGTCGAGGAGACGCGTGGTGCGCACCCGATGAGCGAGCCGAGGACGGCAGCGAGAAACGCGACGAACCGTAAGCGCATCGTGTACGAGTATTCCATACCTCGGGCGCGCCGCACCGACGACCGCGCGAGCGCGCACGAGAACGATTGCTTCGACGGCGCGGGCGGGTTCAAGTCCCCACCCGAGAACCCGGCCTTGAAGTGCAGTTCCGTCCTCGTCAGGCTCGCGTGCGGCGCGCCCCTCTTGCTGGGCGCCTGTGGCTCGGAGCGGCGCGACGCCGAGGATCTCCGCGGGGTCTTCGATCGCTCCGCGAGGGCACCCGAGCCGTCGGCATCGGCGTCGACGAGCGCTTCGTCCTCACCGAGCGCCTCGGCGCCGTCCTCGACCCCTCCTTCGCCTTCGGCGAGCGCTTCGACCGCACCGGAAGCGACGGCTCCCATCGCCCGACGAGAGCCCGTCAAGGGGCCTTGCCTCGCTCCGTCGGGCGAGGCGGCGCGGCTCGACGAGCGGCGTGCCAGGCGCCCGGCATGCCGTGGCGCCGAGGTCCTCGAGCTCGCCGACGAAGGCAGTACGCCTCGCTACGCGTGCGTCTTTCGGCCGGATGCCATCGAGCAGCGAGTCCCACTGCCGCTCGTCGTGTTCTTTCACGCGCACGACGAGACCCCGGCGAAGGTCTCGCGCGAGACTGCCCTCCGCGACCTCGCCAATGAGTACGACTTCGGCACGGCTCCCGACCGCCGAGGCTTCATCGTCCTTGCGCCGCAGGCGCGCCGCCTCGAGCGCCACGTCGCGTTCGACGCGCGGTTCGTCTCGGACGAGAACACCGACGTCCGCACCACGGATCGGTTCGTCGAGGTCCTCGAGAAGCGCGGCTGGCTCGACCGACGACGCGTGTACGCGATGGGCGCCGGGCGCGGGGGCGAGATGGCGGCGCTCTACGCCATGTCACGGCCCGACCGCGTCGCGGCGTTCGCATCGGTCGCCGGCGACGCCTCGACGCTGCGCTGGACGTGTCCCGTGGAGCCGCCCCCGGCGGTCATCGTCTACCGCGCGTGTGACTCGGTGACCTCGTGCCTCGACGTCGAGCAGTGGCTCCTTGCTCGCGAGCAGGCGCGCGCCCCGACGCTCGGGCTGCGTCTCGGCATAAGCAATCAGGTTGAGCCGGCGTGCTCGCTCGACGCGTCACGATGCGGAAAAGAGAAGGGCGAGCAGAACCATCGCCGCTGGCCCAAAGGCAAGGAGCGCGCGCTGCTCGATTACCTCGGGCGTTACAGCCTCGCGCTGCCGGAGCCGTGACGCGCCCACGCCGAGCCCACCTCGCAAATCGGGCGAGCTCGGCGCTGCTCGCGCGACTCCGTCACACGGCTTCGAGGACGACGGCCGAGCCTTGGCCGCCGCCGATGCATGCGCTCCCGACCCCGATGCGCTTCGACGCGCGGCGGAGCTGGTAGACGAGGCTCGCGGTGATGCGCGCCCCGGACGCGCCGAGCGGGTGTCCGAGCGCGATCGCGCCGCCCCACACGTTCGAGCGGTCCATTGGCATCTCGAGGTGCTTCGCGACCGCGAGCCACTGCGGCGCGAACGCCTCGTTGACGTCGAAGCGATCGACGTCACTCATGGCGAGACCGACGCGCTCGAGCGCCTTTGGGATAGCGTAGGCAGGGCCGATCCCCATCAGCGTCGGATCGACGCCCGCCGTCCCCCATGACACGAGCCGCGCAAGCGGCGTCAGGCCGCGCTCTTTGGCGTACTCCGCCGACGTGAGCACCAGCATCGCGGCGCCGTCGCAGATCCCGCTCGCGTTGCCCGCTGTCACGACGCCGTCCTTCTTGAAGACCGTGGGAAGCTTGGCGAGCGTCTCGGTCGTCGACTTCGGACGGGGGTGCTCGTCGGTCGCAAAGCTCGTCGGAGGGGCGCCCTTCTTGCCGGGGAGCTCGATGGGTGCGATCTCGTCGCCGAAGGCGCCTTCCTCTTGCGCCTTGGCCCAGCGCTGTTGGGTCTGGAGCGCGTAGGCGTCGCAATCGTCGCGCGTGATCCCGTACTTGACCGCCAGGTTCTCTGCCGTGATGGCCATCGGCGCGTTGCAGTAGCTGTCGGTGAGCGCGCTCCAGAGCGAGTCCTCGAGGGCGGGAGCCTTGCCAAACGCGTAGCCGTCGCGTCCGCCACGGAGGATGTGGGGGGCCTGGCTCATGTTCTCGGTGCCGCCGACGAGCACCGCCTCCGCATCGCCGAGGAGGATTTGCTGCGCCCCTTGGATCACGGCCTCGAAGCCCGAGCCGCACAGCCGGTTGACCGTGAGCGCCGGGACCTCGATCGGGATGCCGGCCTTCAGGCCGACGTGGCGCGCGCAGTAGATGGCATCGGCGCTCGTCTGCATGACGTTGCCGACGACGACGTGCCCGATGTCTGCCGCCGCGACTCCGCTCTGCGCGAGCGCAGCCTTCGCGGCGTGGACCGCCAGGTCATTCGCGGAGTGCGTCTTCAGCGCGCCTCCCATGGTGCCGAACGCGGTGCGCTTCGCGCCCACGATGACGATCTCTCGAGCGAGCTTCTTCATGTCGTTCGTTCCTCTCCGGTGCGTGTGAGCGCGCGCGACGCGTCGACTCGCGAGCCCATCTAGCACGTCGCCGCGGTGTTTTGGGCTTCCAGAAGGCGAGTTGTGATGAGGTGGGTTCGAGAACCATGCGAGCTGAGGTGTCGGCTATGCTCCGCGGGTCGAGAAAAGAGTCGACTTGGTCGCGGACATCTTTGAAATCACCGGAACGACGCTCTCTGGCGCGTTCCTCGTCGAGGAGGTCATCGCCGAGGGTGGCTTCGGCGTCGTGTACCGCGCCGAGCACATCGCGTTCCGGGCGAAGGTCGCGCTGAAGTGCTTGAAGATCCCCGGTATGCTGAGCGAAAAGGTTCAGGCGGCGTTCGTCGAGAACTTTCGCGAGGAAGCCGAGACGCTCTTTCACCTCTCGGCGCAGATCCCAGAGGTCGTGCGTCCGCTCCACGCCGATGTCGTGGTGCTTCCGTGCGGGCGGCTGATGCCGTATCTCGCGATGGAGTGGGTTGACGGTACGCCGCTCGATGCGATCCTGAACGAGCGTGAGAACTCCAAGCAGCCGCCGCTCAGCCTGAGCGAGGCCGTCGCGATGCTTACCCCGGTCGCGCAGGCGCTCGAGCGCTCTCATCGCTTCGAGGTTCCCGGTGGGGCGACGCTCTCGATCGCGCACTGCGATCTGAAGCCCGAGAACATCCTCATCCCAGACCACGGCGCGGTTCGCGCGAAGCTCCTCGACTTCGGGATCGCGCGCGTGAGGGAATTGTCACAGAGCGCGGCCGGCAAGGTGACGGACAGCGAGACCTTGCGCTCCTTCACGCCGGCTTATGGCGCGCCAGAGCAATGGGACCCAAAGTCGTATGGCGCGACGGGCGCGTGGACGGACGTGTGGGCGATGGCGATCACTCTGGTCGAGTGCATCACGGGCCGCCCCCCGATCGAAGGCAGTCTTCGGGCGATGCTAAGTAGCACGCTCGACCCGAATCGTCGGCCCACGCCTCGCACCGCGGGTGCCGTCGTCTCCGACGCGATCGAGGAGGTCTTCGCGCGGGCGCTCGCCATCGATCCAAAGGGTCGCTACGCCGACGTGCCGACGTTCTGGGGGGACCTCACGCGGGCCATCGCGGCGGGGGACGCGCAGCGCGCCGTCGGGACGCCTCCACCCAAGCACCTGACCCTCTCAGCGCCCGACCTCGACCTCACGCCAGGCCCCAGGAGCGTCGACGATTCGGGACCCGGTGCGACCGCCCCGAGGGTGGTGGTGGCAGCCGCGCCGCGGTCGGTGGCCCCGGCGACGCATGAGCCCGCGTCCGCCGAGGTCGCGATGCGCTTCGAGATGGAGGACGAGCGACCCGCCGCGACCGCTGCGGTGGCTCGACCGATGACGAATGCGGCACCTGCGGCTCGTCCGCTCGCGCAGCGGCCGGCGGCGCCAAAGGTCGTGTCGTCCAAGGGCCGCAGCTGGCTCGCGACAGCGGGTGTGTTCCTCGCGCTCGCCCTCGCGCTCGTCGCGCTCGACGTCGTGATGAGGCAACCGGGAGGGCCGCTCGCGGTCGCTGGCATCCGCGTTCGTTGGATCGGAGCGCTCGCTGCGGGCATCGGCATCGTGATGGCGCTCGCGAGCTTCGCGTCGTCTGCCGACGACTGAGCTGCGTTGTCGACTGGCGAGCCGTGGCCGCGCTTGGCGCTCCGCGGCGGTCAGCGCAACTTGGGGGACAGCGTGATCGGGACGTACCCGAGGCGCATCTTCGCCATCGTCCCCTCGCGGGTGTAGCCGGCGAGACCGTAGAGCAGGTTCCACCAGTGGCCGTCGGGAGTCGCGCCGAACGAGAGCAGCGGGAAGAGGTGGAACTGCCACTCGGTGCCGCGCGAGGTCTTCTCTTCGAGATAGACCGTGTTGCCGATGACTTGGGTCACGCCCTTTTGATCGGCGAAGCGCCAGAAGACCGGAAAGACGACGGTCTGTCGCGAGCGGGGGGACGCGAAGTCCCACACGAGCGGCGCGAACACAAAGTGCGTCGAGTCGTTCTCGCGGCCGGCGTAGAAGATGGGCAGCACCTTCGTGCTCCAGCCGGTCACATTCGTCTCGTAGTTGAAGAGCGGCGTCACCCAGTGGCTGTCAGAGATGCCATGGCGCTTGAAGTGCCCATAGAAGGGGAAGACGGCGAGGTCGTCGCTGCGGTTCGAGGTGTTCTTGTAGAAGAACGGGAACACGCCCAACGTGTCTTGTTGAATGTCCGGATCGCGGTACAGCCAGACGAGCGGCGTGTACATGTCGAGCTCGGTGCGTCCTCGGTGACGCGCGTAGAGGTAGGTGCCGAACGTGTGGCTCCCGTCCGCGCCCTTTCGATCGAAGAAGAGCGGCGTCGCGAGGAGTCGATCACCCTCGTTCTCGCTGTAATGAACGAACGGGAAGACCGTGGTGCGGAATCCGCGCTCGCCCCAGGCGTGGAAGAAGAAGGGCGCGACGTTGACGGAACCGCCCCCGCGGAAGCGCTCACGCCAGAACGGGCCCCAGACATCGAGCATGCGCTCGCCGCGCTCGGCGTAGCGGTAATAGTGGAGCAGCGGCGGGATGACCTCGTACTCGCTGTCTTCGTCGCGACCGTAGAAGTAGAGCGGGGCGATGCCGAGGTCGACCTTGCGAGCCGTGCGACCGTCGCAGAAGGCGCCGCCCTTCCACGAGCAGAAGGCGGGCCCTACCATCGAGAAGCCGCCCTCGCGATCGCGATCGTGGAACGTCAGGAGCGGCGGGATGTGCAGGTACGAACTGCCGTCCTTGCGTGCGCCCTCGAAGAACAGTGGGGCGACCCAGTTGTCGTGCCCCTCGGGGCCCTCCCGGTGCATGACGGGACCGACCACGGTCGTCGTGGTCTTGTCGTCCCGCATCCTCCAGAAGAACGGAAAGAGGATGTCCGAATCGTGGAGCGGGCTTCGCCGGTTGAAGTAGAGGAGTCCGAACAGCGACGCGCGGTCGACGCCGCCCGGGACCTTCTGCGTCCGCTCCATCCACAGCGGCGGGATGGTCGAGCGAAGGCGGTAGTTGCCGCTCTCTTCGTCGTAGTAGCCGCCAAAGAAGCGGTACTTCGTCGTTCGTTCTCGCGCGAGGTCATGGGCCTCCGGGTCGAAGTCGCTGACGAGCGATGGCGCGAGCGATGGCGGGATGGCGTTGGGGTCCTCGGGGAGCTGCGCTTGCTGCGTCGGGAGCTGCGAGGGTCGATCTCCGCCCGAGGCGGCACCGCCGAGGTCGAGCTGCTGCTGTGCCGACGCGCCCTGTTTCGGCTGGGATGCTGCGGGGAGCGCGCCCGGGATCCCCCCCGCGCCGGACGAGGGATCCATCGGCGACTGGGCATGCGCGGTGCTCGAGGTCAGCGTCACCGTAAAAGCCAACCCCGCGAGGGGAGCGACGAGCCCGGAGGACGAGGCCTTCATCCCCGGTCGACCGCCTTCTCTTCCGCAGCGAGGGGAGGCATGGCGAGGCGACGCGCGACCGCCTCTGCGAGTTGCGTCGTCGGGACGCGCTCCTGCTCGTGACGGCCGAGGTCCTTCAGCGTGACGGTGCCTGTTGCGAGCTCGTCGGCTCCGAGCAGCGCCGCGAGCCGCGAGGCGAGGCCGTCGGCGCGTCGGAGCATCGCCTTGACGCTGAGGCCGCGGCCGTCGACTTCGCACCAGTGACCAGACTGGCGGAGGTTCTGCGCGAGGAGGAGCGCGCGCGTCGTGGCCTCCTCGCTCATCGGCGCGAAGTAACAGGCCGGACCGATGCGGGCCTCCTCGCGCGCGGTCACCTCGAGGATCCGCTCGATGCCCATCGCGAAGCCAATCGCGGGGACGGGGCGCTTCGCACCCAGGTTGCCGATCATGTCGTCGTAGCGGCCGCCGCCGAGCAGCGCGTCCTGCGCGCCGAGCTCCCCCGTCGTGATCTTCAGCTCGAACAAGGTTCGCGTGTAGTAGTCGAGACCACGAACGAGTCGCGGGTCGACGTGGTAGGGCACCGCGAGCGCATCGAGGTGACGGCGGAGGCCGTCGAAGTGCTTTGCGTCTTCCTCGGCGAGCACGTCGACGACGCTCGGGGCGGTCGCCGCGAGCTCGCGATCGCGCGGGTCCTTCGAGTCGAGGATGCGGAGCGGGTTGGTGGCGAGGCGACGCTGCGAGTCCTCGCTGAGCGCTGCCCGGTGGGGTTCGAAGAAGCGCGTGAGCTCGTCTCGGTAGCGCGCGCGCGTCGGCCCCGAGCCGATCGAGTTGACGTGGATCACGAAGTCGCGGACTCCGAGCGCGGTGACCAGCTCCGCGCACATGCCGATCATCTCGGCATCGGACGCGGGCCCTACGTCGCCGTAGAGCTCGCAGCCAGCTTGATGAAACTGTCGATACCGGCCCTTGGCCGGCCGCTCCGCGCGAAACATCGGGCCTATGTAGAACCAGCGCGTCACCGGCTCGACGCCGGCGACGTTGTGCTGGACGTAGGCGCGCGCCGCGCTCGCGGTCCCCTCGGGGCGCACCGTGAGCGAATCCTCATGACGCTCGAACGAGTACATCTCCTTCGAGACGACGTCGGTGTCCTCGCCGATCTCGCGCACGAACAGCTCGGTTGGCTCGAGGAGCGGTGTCCGAACTTCACCGTAACCGTACCGCCCGACGAGCTCTCGGAAGGTGCGCTCGAGCCGCTGCCATCGAGCGGCTTGCTCGGGCAGGATGTCCTTCATCCCGCGAACGGCTCGAAGCTCCATGAGCGACGGCTTATGGTAGGAGCATGGCTCCGGGTCAAGCCCTGGTGGCCGCGGCCGGCCGATTGACATGTCCACATTCCGTGACCCCCGCGGGCGCGTCGCCGCCATCGATCTCGGCAAGGCTCGAGTCGGCCTCGCGCTCTCCGACGAGCTCGGGCTCCTCGCGCACCCGAGGCCTGCCCTCGACGGTAGCAGCTTGAAGGGGCTGCTCGTCGCGCTCGGCCACCTCGCGAGGAGCGAAGGGGTGGAGCGCTTCCTCGTCGGTCTCCCGCTCGATTTGCGTGGGGGTGAGGGTGTCGCGGCGCAGCGCGCGATGCGGTTCTGTCAGAAGCTCGCGGACGAGACCGGTTGCGCGGTCGAGCTGGTCGACGAGCGGCTCACCACCGTCGAGGCGACACGCCGATTGAAGGAGCAGGGCAAGCGCCGCGACGAGGTGCGCGCCGGAGTCGACAGTGCCTCGGCCGCGATCGTGCTCCAGCAGTGGCTCGATCGCCGGGGGCTCCGTCGAACGAGCCGCTGAGGCTCCACCCTCAGCGGAGAAGGCGAGCGCGGTGTTGCGCGAGCCAGGGCGACGTCCCGCTTGAGTTCTCGGCGATGGGCTCGACCCGCTTCTGCTTTCGCGATACCGCGACCGCCAACGCGATCGCGAGCGCCGCCTCGTCGGCGGGAGCCTCGTCCTCGCCGCGCAAGAGCGCGCGCTTGTGCTCGTCGATGAAGCCGGTGTGGTACCGCCCCTCGACGAACGCGGCGTGGCGGAAGAGCCGCTCGTGGAAGGGGAGGTTCGTGCGGATCCCGCTCACCACGTATTCCCCCAGCGCACGACGCATCCGCTCGACCGCCAGCGCGCGCGTCGGAGCCCACACGCTGAGCTTGCTGATCAGCGGGTCGTAGTAGCTCGACACCTCGGCGCCTGCGTACACGCCGCCGTCGTCGCGGAGGAAGGGCCCGTTCGGGGTCACGAGCGTCGTCACCTTGCCGGGGCTCGGCAAGAACCCGGTCGCCGGATCCTCTGCGTAGACGCGGACCTCGATCGCCGCGCCGCGGCGCGTCACCTGCTCTTGGCCGTAGCCGAGCGGCTCGCCCCAGGCGACGCGGACCATCTCGCGGACGAGGTCGAGGCCGGTCACCCACTCGGTGATGGGGTGCTCGACCTGCAAGCGCGTGTTCATCTCGAGGAAGTAGAAGCCTCCATCCTGATCGAGCAGGAACTCGATCGTCCCCGCCGAGCAGTAGTCGACCGCCTTTGCGGCGCGCACCGCGACCTCGCCCATCTCGCGGACGAGCTCGTCGGACGCGGCCGGGCAGGGAGTCTCCTCAACCACCTTCTGGTGCCGGCGCTGGATCGAACAGTCGCGCTCGAACAGGTGGACGACGTTGCCGTGCTTGTCACCGAGCACCTGCACCTCGACGTGGCGCGGCTTCAAGATCGCCTTCTCGAGGTAGACCTTCCCGTCGCCGAAGGCCTTCTGCGCCTCGCTGCGGGCGCGCTCGACGGCGCGCTCGAGGTCCTCCTCATGCATGCACAGGCGCATGCCCTTGCCGCCTCCGCCCATCGCGGCTTTCACCATCACCGGGAAGCCGATGCGGCGCGCGGTCGTGAGGGCCTCCTCGACGGTGTCGGCGTTGCCGCCCGGGACGACCGGGACACCGGCTGCGATCATGCGCTCACGCGCGGCGGTCTTGCTGCCCATCGCCTCGATCGCAGACGCCGGCGGACCGATGAACACCACCCCGGCCTCGGCGCACGCGGCCGAAAATCCAGCATTTTCAGAGAGAAAGCCGTAGCCCGGATGAATCGCCTCGGCGCCGGTTCGCTTGGCCGCGCCAAGGATCTTGTCGATGCAGAGGTAGCTCTCGCGCGGCGCCGGCGGCCCGATGTGCACGGCCTCGTCGGCGAGCCGAACGTGCAGCGCCTCGCGGTCGGCGTCGCTGTAGACGGCGACCGTCGCGATGCCCATTTCACGGAGCGTTCGGATGATGCGGACGGCGATCTCGCCGCGGTTGGCGATCAGGACCTTGCGAAACACGACGAAGGGATTACCACAGGCCCGCTGGTGCTGGCGAGGCACGGCGTCGGGCGCATCGCCACCGATCGCGAACCAGTGTAGGACGAGAGCGTGACGAAGCGCGGCGCCCCTCCCCAGTTCGAGATCGCCTTTGGCGAGCTCCCGGGCGGGCGCGAGGAACGCGAGGTGCTCGGCGTCGCCGCGCTCGATCGTATGCTGAAGCAGCTCGTCGAGGGCGCGACCCAGAATGTGCGGGTCTCGGGCGAGGTCCGTGGGACGAGTCGGGCGACCAGCGGGCACATCTACTTCGCGCTGAAGGACGAGCGTGAGGACGCGCTCATCGATTGCGTGATGTATCGCGGCGCGACGTCACGCGGTGGCCCGCGGATCGTGGATGGCGCGCGCGTCGTCGTCGAGGGGCGCGTCACGGTGTACGCGCCACGAGGGCGGCTTCAGCTCGTCGCCGAGGGGGTGCTCGACATCGGACGCGGCGAGCTGCTCGCGGCGCTCGAGCGTCTGAAGGTTGCGCTCGCGGCCGAGGGGCTCTTCGACCCGGCGCAGAAGAAGCCGTTGCCTCGAGAGCCGCGCCGAATCGCCGTGCTCACGAGCCGCGATGGCGCTGCGATCCACGACATTCGGCGGGTTGCGTTCGCGCGCGGCCCGATCGAGATCCTGCTCGTGCCGACGCCGGTTCAAGGGCAGGGCGCCGGGGAGCGTATCGCCCGCGCGCTGCGCTGGGCCGACCGGTTGCCGGACATCGACGTGATCGTGGTGACGCGTGGAGGCGGCTCCCTCGAGGACCTCGCTGCCTACAACGACGAGACGCTGGTGCGCGCGATCGCCGCGGCCGACAAGCCGATCGTCACCGCGATCGGGCACGAGATCGACACCTCGCTCGCGGATCTCGCCGCCGACGTGCGCGCGGCGACGCCGTCACAGGCGGCCGAGTTGCTCGTCCCAAGCGTCGAGGACCGACGCTCCACGCTCGAGCACCTGACGCGCCGACTCGGGTCGAGCGTTCGCCATCGGCTGACGCAGCATCGCCGTGCCCTCGAGCTCATCGAGCGAAAGCTCGCGCGTCCACGCGATCGGCTCGACAGCGCCTCGCAGCGGCTCGACGATGACCTCGAGGCGCTCCGCCGCTCGATGGAGCGCGCGCTCCGAGTGAGGCGAGACGGTCTCGCGGACGCGCGGCGCAGGCTCTCCGCAGAGGATCCTCGCCGCGTGCTCGCGACCGCGCGCGGTCGGCTCGAGGCGCTGTCGCCACGCCTCGAGGCTGCGCTGCATCGGCGGCTCGAGGCAAGGCGGGCGGAGCTCGGCGAGGCGGCTGCGCGGCTCGACGCGCTGTCACCGCTCGCGGTGCTTTCGCGCGGTTACGCGATCGCGACGACCGCAGGCCGGGTCGTGCGTCGGGCGTCCGAGGTGACGGCGGGCGACGTCGTGGACGTGCGTCTCGGCGAAGGCTCCTTGCGGGCTCGCGTCGAGTCGAGCGACGGGGGCTGAGTCGACGCGGCGTCCCGAGGACGGTCGGGTCTTCCGTGCTCGCGCTCCGGCCGCGTGCGCGCTAGCGTCGAAGGGGTGGGGTACACGGTGGGTCTCTCAGCGCTCGTCTTCGCGGCTTCGCTGTGGAGCTGCGGGCGCTCGAGCGCGCCCGTCAATGACCCGAGCGAGGAGGCGCTCCTCGCGCTCGATGGTGCGGTGGTCGGCACGTGGCAGATGGTGAGTTACACGCCCGAGCTGCCGCTCACCGGCGTGCTCCTCATGGGCCTTCAGCGCGCGCCTGTAGTGGTGCGCTTCGATGGTCGCCGAGCGAAGAGCGCGAGCCCGGCCTACTCGTTCGACCGCGCCTACCGTCTCTCGCCTCCGATCGGCGAGACGTTCAAGGTTTGGATCGCTGACGAGCAGGGGATCGAGACCGAGTGCTGGGCCCGCTTCGAGACCCCGAACCGCATCGTCTACGAGGGCAAGACCGAGCCGTGGCGCGGCGTTGGCATCCTCGCCCGCGTCGGCCCATGACGACGCGTCGCCGGGGCGCCCCTCACGACCCTGCGACGTCGACGTTAGGCTTCCCTTGATTACTTGATTGGCGACCCGGGCGGGAGCTCGTCGGGCACCGCGACGAGCTTCAGCACGCTGTCGTGCGATGCGGCCATCAGCATCCCGTGCGACACGAGCCCCTTGCCGAAGTCGCGCGGCGCGAGGTTGCAGAGCACCGCGATGCGCTTGCCGAGTACCTCCTCCGGCGTGTAGGCGAGGGCGATGCCGGCGATGATGCTGCGCGGCGCGGGCTCACCGACGTCGACCTTCAGCGACAGGAGCCGGTCCTTGCGCGGAATGCGCTCTGCCGCGACGACCACGCCGACCCTGAGATCGATCTTCGCGAAGTCCTCGTAGCTGATCTCGGCCTTCATCTCAGCGGGCGCCGTCGTGGCGACGGGCCTCGACTCGGTCGTGGTCTCGGCAGGAGCGTTCATCGGCTTCGCGTCCTCAGAGGGTGGAGAGAACTGTTGCTTGAGCGCCGCGGCGACGTCCTTGTCGTGCCGCGGGAAGACCGGGTCGCCCTTCACGAGCTTGCTCTCGGGCACGCGCGTCGGTGTCTCGAACGGCCACGCGTCGCGTCCAATGGCAGGCGTCAGCGCCTCGAGGCCGAGCTGCGCGCGCATCAGCTCCGCGACCTTCGGCATCACCGGCGCGACCATCACGGTGTATGCCTCGAGCGTCTCCGCCATCGCCGTCACGATCGCGGCGACGCGCGCCTCGTCACCATGCTTGCGCGCCGACCAGGGAGCCGCCTTGTCGATGTAGGCGTTGGCGGCCATGAGCCCCAGCCAGATCGCCTCGAGAGCGCGAGTCGGCGAGCTCGCGTCGAAGGCCTCGGCCGCCGCCCTCGCGGCGGTTCGAGCGGCCGCCCGCAGGTCGGCCTCGAGCGGCCCATCGTTCGCCGGTGCGAGCGTCTCGCCGGCGAATGGGTGGATGCGGTGCAAGAGGTTCCCGAAGGTGTTGCCGAGGTCGGTGCCGTAGCGGGACAGGACGTCGTCGATCGAGAAGTCCCCGTCGTTGCCGAACGAGATCGAGCGCATCAGGCAGTAGCGCACGACGTCGACCCCAACGCTCGGCGACACCGCCTCCGCGAGCGCGACCGGGCTCACGGTGTTGCGCAGCGACTTGCTCATTTTGTGACCGCCGTAGGTGAGAAACCCGTGCGCGAGCACTTTCTTCGGGAGCTCGGCGTCCGAGAAGCCGGCGGCCATGAGGAACGCGGGCCAGTACACCGCGTGAAAACGCAAGATGTCCTTGCCGACGAGGTGCACCGTCGGGGGCCAGTACCTGGCGTGCTTCGAGGGCTCCTGAAGGGCGGTCCAATAATTTGAGAGGGCGTCGAACCAAACGTACATCACGTGGCGCGGATCGCCGGGGACCGGGACGCCCCAGTTGAAGGTCGTCCGCGAAACCGAGAGATCCTGAAGCCCGCTCGCGACGAAGCTTTTGACCTCGTTCATGCGGCCCTCTGGCTCGACGAACGTCGGGTGCTCTTCGTAGAAGCGTAGGAGGCGTTCGCCGTAGTTCGAGAGGCGAAAAAAATAGCTCTCTTCCTTCACGACCTCGGCGGGCTTCTTATGAATCGGGCAGACGTTCCCCGGCTGCTCGAGCTCCTTCTCGGTGTAGTAGCCTTCACAACCGACGCAATAGAGCCCCTCGTAGTGACCGAGGTAGATGTCGCCGCGGTCTGCGATGCGCTTCCACAGCTCTTGCACGCCGCGTTTGTGTCGCTCGGAGCTCGTCCGCACGAAGTCGTTCGGCGCGCATCCGAGCTGGGGCCAGGTCTCCTCGAAAATGCGGCTCACGTCGTCGGCGAGCGCCTGGGAAGCGATCCCGCGCTCCTCGGCCGCGCGCTGGATCTTGAGCCCGTGCTCGTCGGTTCCGGTGAGGAAGAACGCGTCGTCGCCGCGCAGCGCGTGGTAGCGCCGCAGGACGTCCGCGGCGACCGTGGTGTACGCGCTCCCGAGGTGGGGGACGTCGTTGATGTAGTAGATCGGCGTCGAGACGTAGAAGGTCCGGCTCATCGTCGGCTCTCGTGGGTGCGTCTTGGATCAGAAGCCGGCGCAGGTGAACGGCTTGTCCTGGTAGGCGGGGAGCGCGTCGATGAGCGCGCGATCGAGGGTGTTGGAGGCCGCGAGGTCGCGCAGGAGCGAGACGGCCTTGGTCGGCGTGCGAGTGCGCTTCGGATCGTCGTAGTCCACGCGGAGGAGGCCGAAGCGCGGGCAGTAGCCGGCAGCCCACTCGAAGTTGTCTATCAGCGACCAGTGCAGGTAGCCCCGCACGTCGGCGCCGCGAGCGCGTGCCTTGCCGAGCTCGAACAGGTGTTCGGCCACGAAACGCTCACGGTTCACGTCCTTCTCGTCTGCGAGCCCGTTCTCGGTGATGTAGATCGGGAGCCCGTACGCCGTGGCCTCATCGAGCACGATGCCGAAGCCCTCTGGGTAGATGTCCCAGCCGAGGTCCGTCTTCGGGCGTCCGTTCTGCACGTCGTACTGCGCGGGGACGACGCCGATGTACTTGAACTTAAGACCGCGCGAGTCGACGCGAGACGGTCCGTAGTAGTTGAGACCGTAGAAATCGGCGCGGCCCGCCAGCATGGGATCGTCCTTCTCGGGGACTCCGTCGAAGTCGTCGTCGACCTTGCCGCGCACGATCGACTCCATGATCCAGAGATTCCACACATAGCGAGAGCGCTCGGCCGCCGCGAGGTCGTCCTCGCTCGCGGGATCGGCCGGCTCGTACACGCGCTGGTGGTGCGCGATGCCGACCGACGCTGTCTCGCCGTCTCCGTCCGCGTCCTTTTGGTCCTCCGCGTGGACCGCGTCGTAGCAGCGGGCATGGGCCTGGACCTGCGCTCGCATCACGGCGGCTGCGCGCTCGACGTCGAGCACGCCGGGCGGGAACACCCCCGCGAGGTAGCCGACGTTGGCCTCGACGTTGGGCTCGTTCACCGTCACCCACAGATCGACCTCGTCGCCCCAGCGCTTCGCGGCGCGGCGGCACCACTCGGTGAACACCGGGACGATGTCTTCGCGCTCCCAACCCTGCGGGTCCTTGCGCTTCGAGGGGTCGCTCAGGTAGTCGGGCCACGAGAAGTGGTGGAGCGTCACCATCGGCCGGATGCCCTGCTTCTTCAGTGCAGCGAGGACCTCGTCGTAGGCGGCGACGCCTGCGGCGATCGGTATGTCGGCGTCGAAGCTCTCGCGCGTCGGGTAGAGCCGCGACATTTCGATCGAGAAGCGGTAGGCGTTGAAGCCTGCGTCGACCATCGAGCCCACGTCCGCGTCGACGTGCGCGAGCGCATCGGGGCCGTCGTCGGGCTTACCGCCTCCCTGGATGTTGCCGCTTTCGTTTGAGAAGATCGCCCAGTCGGTCGCCGCGAGGCCCTTCTCGATCTGCATGCCCGCGGTGGCGCTGCCCCAGAGCATGCCATCGGGGAAGGTGACTTGCGTGACGTCACCTGGGCTTGAGGGAGTGTCCGAGCAGCCGGCGAGGAGGCTGAGCGCTGCCGCCGAGAGGAGCGAGGCATGGTACTTCACGGGACGCGTAGCATAGCGCCATCGGAGGCGTGGCGCGTGGGCGAAGCGACGGGGTGGTGCGAGCGAGCGGAGCGTGGACGGCGAGGTCGCCGCGTGGCAACACTTGCGCGCCATGGGACTCCTCGACGGCAAGGTAGTGGTGGTGACGGGGGCGGGCGGCGGGATCGGCAGGGCCGAGGCGCTGCTCTTCGCGAGCGAGGGCGCGCGGGTCGTGGTGAACGACCTCGGGGGCGCGCGCGATGGCGTGGGCTCGAGCGACGCTGCGGCGCGTCGCGTGGTAGCGGAAATCGAGGCCGCCGGTGGCGTGGCCGTCGCGAGCTTCGATTCGGTGGCGACGCCCGAGGGCGCGGCGCGCATCGTCGCGCAGGCGGTCGAGGCCTTCGGTCGGCTGGACGTCCTCGTCAACAACGCGGGCATTCTTCGCGACAAGTCGATCGTCAAGATGACCGAAGAGATGTGGGACTCGGTCGTCGACGTTCACCTCAAGGGGACGTTCCTCTGTTCGCAAGCCGCGGCGAAGCAGATGATGGCCCAAGGGGAGGGCGGCCGGATCGTCAACACGACGAGCGTCTCCGGCATGCTCGGGAACTTCGGCCAGGCGAACTACGCCGCCGCCAAGGCCGGCATCTATGGATTGACGCGCACGGCCGCGATCGAGCTGCAGAAGCACCGCATCACCGTCAACGCGGTAGCTCCGATCGCGAAGACGCGGATGACGGAGGACCTCCCCATGTTCCAGGGGATCGACTCGCTGACGCCCGAGCACATCGCGCCGGCGGCCTTGTTCCTCGGGTCGTCGCTCTGCTCGGATCGCACGGGTCACGTGCTCGCGGTCAGCGGGAGCCGGATGTACGCCTACAAGGTCGTCGAGTCGAAGGGGCGGTTCAAGGAGGGCACCGAGGTCTGGTCGGCGACCGAGATCGCGGAGCACTGGGACGCCATCACGAAGGTCTGACGTCCGCGACCGAGCGTACGTGGGGTTTTCATTTCGGGCGAGCGCGTGCCAACGTGACGGCTCTTTCAACCCTTCCGCGGAGATCGTCATGTCCAGTGCGACCGTTCGTTCGTCCCTCGAGGAGGCAGAGCTCATCGAGAAGGTCACCCGTCTCGTCGACTCGCGCTTCAAGTCCGATTGGCGTCGAGCCTTCGACCATTACTCGTCGGGCTCGACCGCGGTCGTCGACCGCGACCAGCTCATCAAGCTCCTCGACGACGCCGGCATTGGCAACTGGGTGACGCGCGGCGCTTGGGCCGACGGCGTCCCGAATAAGATGGTCACGAACGGCGACAAGTGTGTGAGCTGGACCGAGTTTCAGTCAGTGTTGCAACCGGGGCGTTGAGCGCGCGCGAGGTGGGCTGAGGTGACGAGCTCTGCGGCTGACGCCGCCTCGCGGGCTGAGGTGACGAGCTCTGCGGCTGACGCCGCCTCGCGGGCTGAGGCGACGGGCTCTGCGGCTGACGCCGCCTCGCGGGCTGAGGCGACGGGCTCTTCGGCTGGCGACGTCCTGGTACGGCCCGACCGGCGCGTGAGGAATGGGTTGCCCTCGTTGACGCGACGCGCTTCGCGGTTGGAGCCGACGTCAGGAGAGTGCGACGGGGACCTGTTTCGGCGCTACGATGACGGTTACGCGTCAGGGTCGCGGACGGCATGCCCCAGCCCCGGTTAAAAGAAGCCCATATTCCGCTTTTGCTGTGGCTTCCGGCCGCGGCAATGCTGCACCTCGGCGGCGGGCAAGGGGCATCGGAGGTCGCGCGTCATGGCGCCGAGAAAGCGTCGATCCTGCGCTTTTCGCGGGGCGTGCGCTCCCACGTCTCCGGGGTCGTGCTGGGCCAGGGGCGGCCGATCGAGGTCGAGATCGTCGACGAGTCGCTGCCGGCTCCGGAGCAGGCGCCGCTCGAGGTGCCCGCGGACGCCGCGACGCCGGACGACGTCGAGTCGCCAGAAGACGCCTCACCGAACGTGCCGACCGAGCCTTCGCCGCCGACCGAGCGCGAACCCACGCCCGCCCCGACGCCGCCCACGCCCGCAGCGGCGCCACCGAAGCCGCTCGAGCCAAGGCCCGAGCCAACCGAGCCAAAGCCACCGGAAGAGGTCGTCGCGACGCCGCACCTGCCGGTGCCTCCGGCGGCACTTCCCAATGGGCGCATCGCGATCGAGAACGATCCGTCGCTCGACCAGAACCAGCCCGATAACCCAGACGCCTCGCGCATCGCGGACCAGGCCAATCGGACCGAGGAAGAGACCCAGGCGTCGCACCGCTCGTACGACCAAAACGTATCGAAGCCGGACGGTGGCGGCCAGCCGACGGCGCGCAGCACCGACCCCCAGGAGGGCAACGCGGCCGAAGACCGACGCGGGCACTCGGTCGAGGCCCCAGGAGAGGGCCCGCCGAAGGCTGGCGCGAAGGCTGGACCTCGTGAGGTCGAAGAGACCCCGGTCGCGCGCAGCACCAAGGCGCCTGAGGAGCGGGTCGGGCGTGCGGCGGTGCAGGGAACGAAGGGCGCGGCGCCGGTCGAAGGCGGCAAGGGGGAGCGGATGCCCGAGGCCGTCGCGGCCGATGGAGGTGCCTATACGCTCGACCCCGAGGGCGGCGACGGGAGGGTTCGCGCCGAGGCTCGCGCGGGGCGCGCCGGAAAGAAGGGCGTCGCCGCGCTCGACGGCATGATCCTGCCGGGCAAGCTGCCGACCCGCTTCAGCATCGACGCGTATGGGCTGCGCGATGCGCTCGGGTCCACTCGACTGAGGGCGGAGGCAGACCACGCGCACGCGACGCGCCTCGATCGCCACCGCGGCTCGATGAAGGGCATCGACTTTCGCAAGTACCGCGCGGCGATCGAGAACTACGTCCCGCAGGTCAAAGAGGGGAACCAGACGAGCTTGAACGCCGCTCGCGTCCCCTTCGCCTCGTTCATCAACCGGATGCACAACCAGATCCACCCGATCTTCGCGGACGGCTTCCTCGCGTCGCTCGGCGGGCATCCGGACCCTCGGCTCGCGAACATGAAGCTCGTGACGCACGTCGAGATCATCCTCGACGGGGCGACCGGAAAGCTCGTCACGGCCGGCGTCGTTCGACCGAGCGGCGTGACGGCGTTCGAGGTCGCAGCGCTGCGCTCGCTCGAAGAGGCTTCGCCGTACGGAAAGGCGCCCGACGTGATCGTGTCGCCAGACGGTCGGGTCTACGTCCACTGGGAGTTCTACCGGGACCCGTTCCTCGCGTGCACGTCGCAGTTTGCGCGCCCGTACCTCTTAAAGGGCAACGGTGCGCCGCCGACGCCGACCGAGCCGGAGCCCGTCCCCACGCCCCCGATGCCGCTGCCAGGCCCCGACCTCTTGCCCGGCGGACCGCAGAAGTTCGGTGCCCGCTGAGATCCGCGCTTGCCGATCTGGTGGCTTCACCGTAAATAGACGGCTCCCCAGCGCGCGCGTCGAGCGCGGCGCCGCGTGCCAGGGGCGCTTCGTCATCGTTCGAGGCTTCGACGAGAGGAAATCACCATCATGAAGAGCTTCAAGTTGTTGGGTGCGGTGGGTCTCATCACCATGGTCGCGGCGGCTGCCTGCGGAGGCGAGTCGGCCTCCGATACGGACGGCTCCGGTGGCGCGACGGCTTCGGCGTCGGTCGGCAACGGCCCGAGCTCCTCGGTCGCCGGTCCCACGTCGTCGGTCGCAGGACCCGCGTCCACTGGCTCGGGGATGACGCCCGATGACGAGAGCAAGTCGTGCGCCGACGCGGTCGAGTTGAAGGCTGGTAAGAACAACCAGTCCGGCATCTCCTACCTGTTCGCCGAGGGGATCCTCGCGGAGCCGAACGACAAGGACTTCTTCAAGTTCACCGCGAAGAAGGGCGACTACATCAACGTCGGGACGGTCGCGAACGCCGACGATGACCCGATGCTCGTCGACACCGTCGTGTCGCTCCTCAGCGCCGACGGAAAGACCGTGTTCGCCGAGGTGGACGACAGCTTCCCCCGCATCTCGACCGACTCGAACTTCGACTTCCGCGTTCCCGCGGACGGGACGTACTGCCTGCAGGTGCAAGAGTTCTCCGCCTGGGCCGGCGATGACCCCGAGGGTGACCCCACCTACCAGTACGCGGCCGTCGTGCTCCCCTACGACGACGCGAACCTCAAGCTTCTTTCTGGCTTGACCTTTGACAAGGAGCCGAACGACTCGCCGGCAGCCGCGCAGCCGCTCGTGACGCGAACGGTCGGCATGGACCTCCAAATCGCCGGCAACTTCTTCGGTCTCCTCGACCCGAAGACCGACAAGGACGTCTTCCTCCTGAAGGCCCCGACCGGCGCCCTCGCAATGTCGCTGACCTTCCAGCCGTCCGGCTCGACCAACGGCAATGGCTCGACGGGCAACATCGGCCTCGTCAACATCTGGAACTCGACCGGGACGAAGCTGCTCGCGCAGCTTGACTACGGTCAAGCCACGGCCCAGGTGAACTCGGGCGGCGATTACGGTTTCGCCTCGATCCCGGTGACGGCGGACGGCACCTACCTGGTCGAGGTCAATCGCAAGGCTGGAGCCGAGGTCGGTGAGAACGACTTCTACGCATTCCTCGCCGTCACCAGCGACGTCGTCAACCCGCAGGAGACCGACGACACGGCGAACGCAACCTTGATGGGCGCCGAGGCGACGATGCCGCAGGTGAACCAGAACGATCCGAACTTCACCAACCGCTTCATCGGCGGTGGGATCCCGGCTGGCGACACCGACTTCTGGAAGCTCGACGTCGAGAAGGACGAGAAGATCATCGTGGTCTGCTCGGCGCGTCGCGCTGGCGCGGGCGTCGCGGACTTCACGGTGGAGCTCATCGGGCCCGACAAGACGACCTCGCTGCAGAAGGAGGTCGAGGACCCGACGAAGGCTCTCCTCTGGAGCGACGAGGGCCAGACGAAGAGCCTCAACGCAGTCAAGGCCGCGACGACCGGCACCTACTACCTAAAGCTCAGCGCGCTGACGCCCATCATGGGCGGCGCCACGCTCGCCTGGTACCAGTGCGGCCTTCACACGCAGTCGCCTTGACGTGACGCGCTCGTCGGCGAGTCCCCTAGACCGCGAGGCGCTCCGCCTTCGGTCGTGGTGCCTCGCTGCGGCGCTCGTCAGCACGACGGCTTGCCACGGCCCGCCGCCGAGCAGCCCGCCAAAAATCACCCCACCGGTGACGACGGCGAGCGCGGCGCGCGGGCCGTCACACGTCGACGGTCCGACGATGACGGCGACGATGCCGCCCGCGAGCGTCGCGTTGCCGGAGCTGCCGTCGACCGAGCCCCTCGACGTCGCGCGCGATCCAGAAGGCGTCCGACGCCTTTGTGAGGCAAACCTCGTCGCTGCCCGCGCTCGCTTCGCCGCGGTCGCCTCGCTCGCCGGGGCTCGAGAGCCGCTCGCCTGGCAGACGACCTTCGGGCGACTCGACGAGGCACGGCTCGCGCTCGCGAACGCCGTGGAGGTCCCGTCGCTGCTCGGGTTCGTCCATCCGGACGCGGCAGTGCGAGCGGCCGGGGCGGCATGCGAGGCGCAGGTGCAGGCGCTCGAGTCTGAGTTCGCGCGCGACCCGGGGCTCGCCGCCGTCGTCGCGCGGGCCGCGACGGCCGTCCGCCCCGAGACCGAGGAGCGTCGAAGGTTCGTCGAGCGCGTCGTCGCGGCGTCGCGCCGCGCAGGAGCGCACCTCTCGCCCGAGGTGCGGGCGAGGCTCGCCACCCTCGAGGCCGAGCTGACGGCGTCCGAGCAAGCGTTCTCGGCTGCGCTTGCCGCGGCGCGCGCGGTGCTGAGGATCCCCGCGGAGGCACTTGCCGGCACGTCGGACGCGTACCGAAAAGCTCACCCGCCCAGCGCCGACGGGAAGGTGAGGGTCGGAGGCGACGCCGACGACGTACGAGAGTTCGTCACCTTCGCGCGCACCCGCAAGCTCGCGCGTGAGCTCTACGTAAAGCAGGTCAATCGCGGAGGCGATGCGAACGTCGCGCGCGTGGACCGCATGCTCGCGTTGCGCCGTGAGAAAGCGAAGGTGCTCGGATTCGACAGCTGGGTCGACCTCGTCACCGCGGGCGACTCGGCTGGGAGCGCACGCGAGGTGCGTGGGTTTCTAGACCGCCTCGAGGCGGCGATCGCACCCCACGTCGCACGAGAGGCGGGTGAGCTTCGAGACGAGCTCCTGCGCAAGGAGGTCGCGGGGCCGTGGGTGGAGCTCGGGGACGCAGATCGGCCGTTCCTCGTCGAGCGGCTTCGGGCCCGACGCTTCAGGCACGACGCGGCGCGGCTCGCGGAGCACCTCGAGGTCAACCACGTCACCCAGGTCGCCCTCGCGCTGACCGGCGACACGTTCGGGCTCGCTTTCCAGGAGGTCTCCGTCTCGACCTGGGAGCCGACGGTGCGTGCCTACGATGTGACGCGTGGAGGGGCGCCGGTGGGACGGCTGTACCTCGATCTCACCACGCGACCGGACAAACCCGCGGAGCCCGCGACGTTCGCCGTGAAGACGCGGGGTCGCCTCGCCGAGGGACGCACCCAGCTGCCGGCCGCTGCCGTAATCGCGCGGATGCCGGGACCGCGCGAGCCGATGGCGCACGAGCATGTTCAGGTGTTGTTTCACGAGCTCGGCCACGCGCTGCAGCAGCTGCTCACGACGAACGAGCTCGCGAGCTTCTCGGGGACGCGGATGCCGATAGACGCCGTCGAAGCCCCCGCGCTGATCCTCGAGGAATGGGCCTGGTCACGACCGGTGTTGGAGCGGCTCGCTCGTCATCGCCAGACGGGCAAGCCCGCGCCACCGTCGCTCCTCGACGCCGCGATCGCCTCGCGCCGCGTCGGCGCTGCGCTCGCGCTCTCGAGGCAGCTCTACCTCGCGCGGGTAGACTTGGCGCTCCACACCGCGGAGCCGCCGTTCGACGCGACGGAGCTCCTTCGGACCATGGAGCGGGAGCACACGCCCTTCGTCCCGGTCGACGGGACGCACCTGCAGTCGAGCTTTGCGCACCTCGTCGGTTACGACGGGCGCTACTACGGATACGCTTGGTCGAGCATGCTCGCTCGCGAGGGGCTCACGCGCATGGCCATGCCTGGCGTCCCAGATCCGACGGCCATTCGCGGGTTCGAGGCAGGGGTGCTCGTGCACGGCGGCGCACGCGAGCCGCGCTCGGTGTGGCGCGAATTCATCGGCCGGGAGCCGAGCGAACGCAGCCTCGTCGAGTTCGTCGCGGGCCGCTGACGCCCACGACGAGCTTCGCGCGGCGAGCCACTGGCTTAACGCCCCGGAGGCGGGACACTGATGCGCGGCAACTCTGCGCGCCCGACGAGGCTCGAGCCGAGCTCTTGTCTAAGCTTCGTGTGAGCGCCGCTCGCCGTGAACGAACATAGGTCGGCGATGCGCTCTCGTGCGGTCGAAAACGCGCTGTCCCCCTCGGCCTCGACGAGCTTGATCGCGAGCTCGAGGTCTCCGCAGAGGACGTAGCCCGCGCGGGTGGCGCAGCGTTCGACGGCTCCGACCCAGGCCGTCAGATCGAGCTGCGCGCTCTTCTTCGTCAGGGCCTTGACGGCGGCGTCGAGCTCGGAGCGCTCTTCGCGGGAAGTCTGCGACGCGAGCGTGGCGGCGAGCGCGTCGACGATCGCCGCGAGCGGGCCACTCGGGGCTGCGCCGAGGGTGAGCTTCACCGCCGCGAGAAAACACGCCGAGAGCTCGTCGATCGACGCCATGTGGGACACCAGCTCGTGCTCGGACTGGCGGAGCGCGAGGTGACGCCCCGCGAGAAACGCGAGCTCGCCGATGCTGCGACCGCGCATGGCGGTCTTGCCCACAACCATGGCTTGGTGTCGGGCGAAGCGCGCCGACAGCGGCACCTCGACCTTGTCGTCGAGGTAGATCGCGGGCGGCTCCACGCCGAGGAACTGGCTCGCCCACCCGATCGAGCGCACGACGCTCGCCGTGCTGGTCTTCGGGTCTTGTCGCTCGGGCAGGGCGGGGAGCCTCTTCTTCTCCTCGAGCTGCAGCACGCGCGCGCGCAGCACGGACGGCGCGATCGCGCGCATGACCCGGTCGACCAGCGTGTCGTGATGCTTCGTTCGCAGCCAGGCCCAGGCCTCGCGGCGGAGCGGGCGCTGGTGCGCAGGGACACCTTGCACGCGGTTCGCCTCGTAGGTCGCGCGCTCGGCGTCGTCGGCCTCGCTTAGCGCGTGGAGGACACTCGCGGCGAGGTAGGCCGTCTCGGGTTCGGAGAATTGCTGGCCGAGGGCATGGAGCCGTCGATAGGTCTCGACGTGAAGCGGGTCGAGCTCCGAGGCGTACCGCAGATGAACGAGCGCCTGGGCAGGTTGTTTGAGCTCGGTCGCGAGCTCGGCCGCGAGCAGGCGGCCCTTGAGATCGTCGGGGCGCAGCGCGAACTCCTCGTCGAGCGCGGCGAGCGCGTGCTCGGGGTCTTCGAGGTGATCGCGGAAGAGCAGGGCGAGCTTGCGATGCAGCTCGGCGAGGACGATGCGCTCGGGGACGCCCTCGTCCGTGACGTAGGGCTCGTAGGCAGCGATCACCTTCCGGTAGATGCGCTCGAGCTCGGCCCACTCCTGATTCTCCGCCAAGATCGACGCGAGCGTCTCGAGGGCTTCGAGCTCGCCGGGCGCGTCGTCGAGCGCGCGCTCCAGCAGCTGCAGGGCCTGCTCCTCGTGGTCGCCGGACTCGATGCACAGCGTGGCGAGATTCAGCGACGCCCGCGCTCGTTCGGCCGGATCCGAGAGGTGGTCGATGAGCTCGGCCCGAAGCGAGAGGATGGTGTCGCGCTCGTCAGCCTGTTCGGCGAGTGCGAGCAGCCGCTCGAGCGGTCGGACATCCGAGGGCGCGGCAGAGCGAGCGGCGCTGAAGCGTGAGCGAGCGTGCTCGAGGTTCTCGTTCTCGAGGGCGCGCTCACCGAACTCGAGAAGCCGCTCGACGCGCTCCTCGGAGTCGGGTTCGAGCGCCGCGAGAAGTTTGTCCTCGGCCACGGTCAGGGCGCGCCAGTTTCGCTGTGCGACATGGCACTCGAGCACACCGGCGAGCGCACGCTCGAGGGTCGGCACGATCGCGAGCGCCTTCTCGAAATTCGACATCGCGAGACGCGCGTTGCCCTGGGCGCGATTCACCTCGCCGACGCGCACGTAGAGCTCGGCACGGGCCGGGCTCGACGACGTCCCGAGCTTTCCGAGCGCCTTCTTGTACTCCGCGAGGCTCTGGTCGAAATCCTCCTGCGCGAAGTGCTCGTCTCCGGCTTCGAGGTGCTCGTCGACCGTCCACTCGGTCACCTTCTTTTGAAGCCGCGCGGCGGATGGTCGCTCGGGCGGCAACGCCTCGAGGGGAGGGCGCGCAGGCGGCACCGGCTCGAGCGTGGTCGGCGTGACGTCGGTCTGCGGGCCGACGGCCGAGCGTGTCGTCTCCGGTGCAGCCCAACTCTCGTCCTCGAGCAGCAGGGCCGGCTTGCGCGCGCCGCGCTTCGGCGGGAGCGGCGGCTCCTCGATGGGCGGCGGGACGCACTCGTCCTCGCCGCGTTCATCCGTCTCGGTCGCCGAGGGGTCGCTCGGCGCGGGCGGCGGCACGGAGTCGCCGTCGAGGGACGCGGACTGCTGCGCCAGCGCGGCTTCGAGTGCACCCGGGCCCTCGGCCAGGCGCGCCTTCACGTCGACATCGATCCGGCGCAGCGTGGGGCGCCGCCTCGGATCGACCTTCGGCGAGATCACCACCTTCGGGAGGGCCGGATCGGCTAGGGGCTGCGGCGCGGGCCTCCGCTTTTCACCGACGGTGACGGTCGCGGCGTCGACGCGCTCGGAGGGAGGAGCCGGCCGGCGCGCCGCTCCCTTCTTCGGCGCGGAGGTCGCGGACTCTCCGCCGCTCAAATCCGGAACGGGCATCGGTGGCGGGAAGAACGGCGCCTCCGTAGGGGGGGCCGGCGGCTCGGGCTCGGGCTTTGCGGCGCGCTTCGGAGGTTGCGGCGGCTCTTCGCCGCGTGGCTCCGGCAGAGCGGCCTTCGACGATCGCGCAGGTCCCAGGTTCGGGCTCGGGGCGACCGGGTAAATCGAAGGGTCACGCAAGGACAGCGACTGGCGGCCCGAGGCGTACAGCTCGGCGCGGGCCCAGCTGCCGAGATCCGCGCGCTGGAGCACCGCGGCGTACACCTGCTTCGCGACCAGTCCGCCGGCCCAGTCGTCGACCTCCTCGAGGAGCCCGACCGTGAAGCGCGAAGGGATTCGCTCGTGGTGCGCGCCGACGGTTCGGAGCGCGATGATCGCCTCGATTCCGGTGCTTGGGGAGTCTACGGCGTCACGCACGATCGCCGCTGCGGCACGAAGCTCGTCCGCGGTCTTCGCCTCGTGGCGGCCCTCGACCACCATCAAGATGCGACTATCGACGTGCTCCGCCAGCGCGGCCACGACGTCGTGGACCGAGTCACCGACGTCCGGGTTCGTGGCGTCCAGGCACACGAAACACTGGCCATCGTCGAGCGTCACCACTAGCGCCGACACGTAGAACAGAACTTCGTCAAGCTGACCCGAGTAGTCCGCCAGCAGCGCATCGACCTGCTCGGCCATGTCACTCGCCGGGTCGATGTCGTGCACGAGGAACCCCATATCCTCGAGGACGAGGCGCTCCTTCACGAGCTGCGCGTCACGCTCGCCGAGGACGGGGTTCGACGTTCCACTGGCCGCTGCCGCGGCGATGATCCCGAGCCGCATGGGGGCCGATAGTATGGCACGCTCGAACCCCGCGACGCATACAATCGTGGCGACGTCGCGCCGCAGCGGCCGGGTGCGACGAGGCAGGGCCGACGCGCCCTAGTCACACACGATCGTGAAGACGTCGACCTCGGTCTCGCAGGTGGTCGCCTCGGCCCGATCGACGAACGCCTCGCACGACGCCCGCTGGTTGGGGTCGACGCACCGGCTGCACACGAGCCGAAGGTCCTCGCAGGGCTCCGCACACCCGGCCACGACCGAGAGGGCCGCAACCGACAGGACCAGGCGAAGCGAGTGGCGAAGCGCGTCGTTCACAGCCTGGACTCTACCGACGCCCCTTGGTCCTGGCAACGAGCTGAGCTACGCGCAAGCGGTCCGCTCCCTGTGACCCGAGCTCCCCATGAATGACGAACGACGAGACCCTCCGGTGCGCGTCCGCGTGACCGGACTTCAAGAGGCCCAGCTCCAGACCCTGGTCGCGACAGAGCGCGCGAGCGCCGCGCATCGCCTCGCGGCGGGCGTCCCGGAAGCCTTGGTCGTCGTGCGTGACGAACGTGACCTCGTCGGGCTGATGCGCCGCCACGACGTCCGCGTCGTCGAGGCCGACGGTGATCCCGCGGGGTACCTCGCTTGGCGTGACGAGGCGCCCGGTGTCGCCATCGTCGAGGCACTCGTCGTGGAGCCGAGCTATCGCCGCTACGGACTCGGGACGCGGCTCCTCCGTGAGGTCGGCGACAAGGCAGGTATCCTTGGCATTACACACGCCTTGGTCCTCGCCCCAAGGGGGGACTCCGACGCGGCGTCGTTCCTGTTCAAGCGCGGCTTCGCGCCGACGGGCTGGCGTCCCGACGCCGCCGAGCTGGGGGCCGACCTCCCGGAGGCGATCCGCAACTGGCTCGACGCCGGGAACGCACGCCTGGTCACCGCCAGCCTCGAGCTCTGGATGGGAGGAACCAACGGCCTTGGGTTCATCCCAGGTCTGCCGATGCCCGAGCCGACGTGGTGATGACCTGACGGTGAACCGCGTCGAGGGGCCTGCGCCTGTCCTCGCTCTCGGGCAGCCGGGCTCGAGGGGCAGCCGGGGAGGCCTGGATGACGGGGTGGGCGTTGCCGAGGAGCCGCTTGGCAACGGCGGAAACCTCCTAAGACAAAAAGTTTACATAATCTATCTTATGCGCGTTTTTTATTGAGAGAAACCAGGGAAATTGCGGCTCAGCGACACTGCGGCTCAGCGACACTGCGGCTCAGCGACACTGCGGCTCAGCGACACTGCGGCTCAGCGACACTGCGGCTCAGCGACGCCGCGACGGCGGCTC
>Ga0194129_10000605_pt1 | contig 66955 bp, 59 predicted proteins | sample TA2KigCa35mmetaG_FD_150862 | JGI IMG/M metagenome (GOLD analysis project Ga0194129, IMG submission 150862) | Freshwater microbial communities from Lake Tanganyika, Tanzania - TA2015038 Kigoma Deep Cast 35m | ecosystem: Environmental > Aquatic > Freshwater > Lake | place: Tanzania: Lake... | reverse complement strand
TGTTTATGGAAATATTAATATACCAACAGGAAGTACATTTAGAATTAATAATGAACAATTAAATTATAGTCATTTAGCAGGTACAGCACCTGCATCATCTAAATGGACTAATGCAACAGATGTTGCTGCTAATATATATTATAATTCAGGTAATGTTGGTATAGGTACTATATCTGGAATAAGTAATAGATTAGAAGTAAATGGTAGTATCAATATTCCTACTGCAAGTAAATACAAAATAAATGGTTATAATTTAGCATTTAGTAATATTGACGGACCATTACCTAAGTCTACAGATGGGATAATTGGAGGAGTAATAGTTGATGGAACAAGTATAAAAATTAATGCTACAACAGGCGTTATCTCCTCTAGTTATTGGAAAAGTATCGCTACGGTCAATCCCCCTATCATTACAAGTATCTATAATGATAGTTCTTCGACTAATGTAGGTATTGGTACAACTAGCACTAGTAGTATTCTGCATTTACATAGAATAAATAGCGATCCCACCCAAAGTTCAAAAGTATTTATATATTTTACAGATAATCTAACAACAAGTGCCGCAGAGAGGGGATCATATATTGGAAAAGATAATAATAATCATATGGTAATTTTAAATAATGAAGACCTCGGCAATATAGTATTATCTACGAAAAAAACTACAAGAATGACAATTGATAGTGACGGCAAAGTAACAATAGGAAGTACCACGTTTGCGGCGCCAAGTACTTGTATATTTAAGGTACAAGGAGATATAGCGTGTACTGGTGATATTACAGCATATTTTTCTGATGAAAGATTAAAAACGATTACAAATCATATTAGTGATGTTCTCGAAGATTTAAATAACATAAATGTATTTAAATATAATTGCAATGATTTAGCGGCATCTTATGGTTATGATAAGAGTAAAAATGAGATAGGAGTAAGTGCTCAAGAAATTAAAAAATATTATCCAGAATTAGTAACTTTGGCACCTTTTGATAGTATTTGTGATAAAAAAACAGATAAAATTATTTCTAAATCAGGAGAAAATTATTTAACATTAAATTATGAAAGGTTAGTTCCTATATTATTACAAGGTATAAAAGAGTTAAATAAAAAATATAAAAATTTAGAAGAAAAATATGCAAAAATAGAAAATATATTAAATATAAAATAATAAATTATACCTTTTAGAGAATACAATAGAAATTTGAAATAATAACCCTTATATTTTTAAGTTAATACTATTATAATTATGTTAAATTATATTATAACAGTATAAAATGACTATGTAAGCATAAAGTTCTATTATATATTTTTTATATCTCCAATTAGTATTTGGTGAAGCAAACAATATTAATATAGATTAATATTATCTAAATGCATCTACAGATTATACAAATAGTGTATCTTGTATTCCAAATATTAATTCAATTATTTCTTACTTTTCTAACGCTAATTTTATAAATTCGTCAATATTATTATTACATAATACATGTGCGAATTGGTTTATTTTATCATCATCCCAATGCCACCATTTAATTTCTAATAATTTTGATATTTGTTCTTGTGAAAATCTATATTTAATTAATTTTGCTGGATTTCCCCCAACTAAACTATATGGTTCTATATTTTTAACTACATGACTATTATTTGCAATTACAACACCATCCCCTATAGTAACACCTGACATAATTGTTACATTATCTCCAATCCATACATCATTACCTATAATTACATCTCCTTTTGTTGATGGAAGACCGTGTCCATCATAACTATTAAAAATATTTTGATATGTATGACCAAATGGATAAGTTGTAACCCAATCTGTTCTATGATTACCTCCTAAATATATTTTTAAATTTTTTGCTATAGAGCAAAAATTACCTATAATTAATTTAGCATCATCGTTCTGCCAAAGTATATTCGGTGTGTCAGCAAAGTATGTATATTTTCCATAACACTCTGTAGACATTTATATGCTATATTATTTTATTATTTTATTATTTTTAATTTTAACGTAAAAATTGACTTTTGAAATAAAAAGGTTTAAGAATATCATTATATGTATGCTTAACTCTAAATATAAATCATATGTAATTATATCTCCTGAACTATTTAATATAATTTAATGTTATAGCATCAATACGCGTTTCCAAAGTTAAACCAATATATGTATCTTGACACTTTCATTTATAGTTAAATCTTCATTTATAAATTAGTAAGCATTAATAAAAATAAATAATATTATCTATTTTTCTTTACATATGGTGTAATATATATGTGTAATTTTATATTTTAATTATGTTAGATTATATTATAATATTATAATAGTATAACAATTATAATAGTATAACAATGACTATGCCAGCAACAGGTTCTGTTATATCTTTTTCAGACCTCCAAACAGTATTTGGTGGAACAAACCCTATTGATATGGATGAATATTATCAAAATGCATCTACAGGTTATACAAATGGCGTATCTGGTATTCCAAATATTAATTCAACTATATCATTAGATATGTTTTATGGTAAAAGTAAAACCCCCCTTATTACCAGTGTACATAATGCTGGCGCAAACTTTACCTTTAGAAACATTGGTGCTACAGCTTTAGTATTTGGGATTAAAGCACTGCGAAATATAAAAATAGTAGGTTTTGATATTAAACCGAACTATACCAATACCACTTTTATAACAAGGAATGTTGATTTTTATTATAGATTCGGAGTAGTCACTGATCCAAATATTATTGATTCATTAACCAATCATGGTTGGACATTTATTACTAGTGGATCTTTAACATATAATAGAGATATAATTCAAATTCCAACAGACACTTTTAACCCACCTTTTTTCATAAATATTGATCAAAATGTTAATGTATGTATAGCAATAAGGTTTCCGCCGCACGTCCCCCCAGTCACGCCCGCCGGCGGTATAGCATATGATACCCCTGCTGGAGCTGGAGCAGTGTGGACGGGGGCTTTAGGAGATACAACTTCAACAGAGCCCGGTGTATTTGAAGTTAAAGCAGGTATAGGTGCAAGTGTTTTGCCAGCACCGCCGCCTGGCTTTTCCAATAGGGTTTTTATAGGTAAAATTAGATATCAATTAAGATAATACATAGAGTATATTAATTATGTTTCGCTATATAAAGAATAATAATTTATATTTAATATATATGGAAGGTTTAATTGAAACAAAAAATGAATATATAGAGCATATGCAAGATATAATAACAATACCTATATCTAAAAAAATATATGAAATATGGTGTGAATGTTCTAAACGTAAGGGAAGTATTAAAGAATTTCAAAAAGAGTTAGTGCAAATTAAAAAATGGAATAATAATTTAATAAACGAAGAATATAAGAAAATTGTTAAGACAACTAGATGCAAATATTTAGCAGATTTAATTAAAATTATTATTATAACAACAATAAAAATAAAAATATATGAATATAAAGATTATTTTGATAACATCAAAATAAAAATACCTTCTCCAGAGGATTTCATCCATAAATGTTATATTAATGTTTCTATATTTTCATGGAAAAATGCCTATTTATTTAATAATAAAAATATAAAGGATTCAGAACATCAAAATAACTTAAATATTATTGAAGAAAATTTTAAAATAATAATAAAGAAAACTTTTAGAGATTTTATTCCATTCGATGATATATTTCAGCAAATTAAAGATAATTTAACTGATAATGTAAAACAAACAAATAGCGATGATGATAAAAAATATTCTAATAAAAAGAAAGATGTTAAAACCACAAAAGAGAAGAATAATATAAAAACAGAAGATGAAAAAGATGAAGAAGATGGAAAAGATGAAGAAGATGAAGAAGATGAAGAAGATGGAAAAGATGAAGAAGATGAAGAAGATGAAGAAGATGAAGAAGATGAAGAAGATGAAGAAGATGAAGAAGATGAAGAAGATGGAGAAGATGGAGAAGATGGAGAAGATGGAGAAGATGAAGAAGATGGAGAAGATGAAGAAGATGGAGAAGATGGAGAAGATGAAGAAGATGGAGAAGATGAAGAAGATGAAGATGATACTGAAGATACAGAAGAAGCAGATGATACTGAAAAAGCAGATGAAAATACTGAAGATGCTGAAAATGCTAGATATGCTGAACACAACGAAAAAATAATAGAAAATAAAGTTGAAACTAATAATATTTTAAAATTAACTGATGAAAAAATAAGTAATTCAGAGTATGAAGTAGAACAAATAACAAATTGTCTTAATAAAAAAGTTTTTTATAAAGAAGATTTTAATAATATAGATAAAGGCGAAGAAGATAGAATTATTTTTAATAACAATAATTTAAATAATTTTCTAAAAGACGATAATATTATAGATATTAATAATAAAGAAGAATATGGATATAAAAATGAAATACATAAATCAAAAAAAGAAGATATTTTTTATAAAAAAGATGAAATTATTCAAAAAACAGATACTACAAAAGAGAGGCAGAAAGAAGAGTATTTGCTACCTATTAATATTGAAAACAAAATACAAGAAAATAAAGCAATTATTGATAATGAAAAAAAATATAAGATATTTAATGAAGAAGAAATTAAAAATCAAGAAGAAAATAGTAAAAATAAAGAAGTTAAAGAGATACATATAGATAATAGTTCAAATGCAAAAAATAAAAAACTAAAATTCTTCTAATAGTCTAATTTTATTGACGTAAACTTATTATTATATTGTTCATAAATAATTGTTTTATCTCCATCAAATATACATACATCATTAAATAATATAATATCTATAGTATCCAATATATTCATAGTATCCTCTGTAATAATTAATATAACATGCCTTATTGTTATTTACATTTACATATGTAAAAATAGTAATTCATAAAGATATTATGAATGCTAAAAAATAAAATATATATTTAATATTTCTGGTTCTTCTTAACCTTGATTATTTTTGAATTCTTCTTTTTAATAAAGACACCTGGATCAAAATCTTCGGTATCTTCTTCTTCATCTGCAATACCCATTAAATCTCGCTGATCTTGAAGTGCCTGCATTTCCCATAAATTTTGAGAACACAATTTATAATTACTATCTTGTGCTTTATACCAATAAACATTATCATTTATATTATTAGATTGTATTTTGTTATCTATAACAAGACATTCGAAATTTTCAGTACATTGGTTCATAACTTGATTAAAAACATCAAATGTAGGAAACATACCTGCGTAATGATTGTATATCTTTTCTCTTTCTTTAACGATATTATTTCTAAAAATAAAAACATAATCTATATTTGAACGAAGATCAGGAGGTAATCCTAAACCATGTTGCATAGTTATAAGTAAAAATATTTTATAATGTCTTCCGTTCATAAAAATACATCTTATATTCTTGTCTTTTGTTACAGATTTATTATACATACAATCATCTAATATCAAAAAAGCACGAGGGTCAATAGTAGAAGATCCATGTTTTTCTAGTTCTCTCTTTCTATCTTTAGTAATATTTATTTGACGTGATAAAAATTTGCTAACTATTTTTTCTTCCAATTCATCATATATTAACATTTTTGGAATAAATTTTTCAAAATATCCGTTTGCCCTTTCTGTAGGAGATACTACTACACCTACAGGTATATCTCTATTATAACTCATAATATCCTTCATACAGTAACTTTTTCCAGTATTTCTTTTACCTATAAATACAACAACTGAATCACTTTTAATTTTAGTAGGATCAAATTTTCTGAGTTCCAACTTCATTTAACTTATAATAACAAAAATAATATAACTACTATACCACAATAAAATATATACATTTATAAATATTAAATTATATAAGATTTAACATAGATTATAATAATATTATATCATAATATAATTATATAATTATATTATGATACACTATTGGATTAATTTAGATAAAAGTACTAAAAGAAAATTATTTATGGAAAATCAGTTTAAAGAAAAAAACATAGATAATGTAAGGGTTTCTGCTATTACACCAGATGATTTTGATAAAGTTTTAGCAAATAAACGTCCATTAACATGCAAACATCCAGGTTGTATAAATTGCGAATATGAATTTGCATGTATTTCTAGTCATATTAAAGCTATGAAGGAAGGTATTGCAAATAATAACGACGAATGGTTTGTTATAATGGAAGATGATATGTTACTTCCTTACAATATTGATTATGATACTCTAATAAAAGATGCGCCGCCAAATTTTGAAATACTGCAATTATGCATTTCTTACGGCAGTACAGTAGAATTTTTATATAATAATTTATTATTAAGTAATGATTTACATTTTATCAAATGGAAATATTTGCTTCCTTGTGCAGGTATGTATATTGTTTCTCGCAAGGGTGCAGAAAAATTAGTAAATAAATTTTATGTAAATGGGAAATATGATTTTTCTTCTTGTGAATTTCAGATAGTAGCTGATGTAGCGCTTTATTCTACTGCAAATACTTATACAGCGACATTTCCATGTTCGTACCCTAATATTGAAATGGGATCTGAAATACACCCTCATCATTTAGACGCTCATCAACGTGCTATTATTGTTATTAAAAATGTATTGACACACGCTATGTCAAATAAAACTATTAAATATCTATCGTAATTACATTTTATCTTCAGAATTATGTCTTTCTTCAGATATATTATATTTTTCATTGAAAAAATAGATTACTATTAGTTGTTTTCTGTGATTGCGTAATTTATCTGTACAGTATAATATATAATCTTCACTACTATTATTTAAATTTTTATTTTTAATCCAAATTTTAAATAACTCATTATATAATATAACTGATTCATTAATTAAAGGATATTTATTGATATTTTTAGTAGCTAACATTTCTGCTTCCTCTGCTAATCCAATAATATGTAAGAAGTGTTTGGTTATACAATCACGACATCTTTTATTTTTATTCGTTAAATGTTCTTCTAATAATATAGATTGTTTTATAATTTGTTGCATATTATATCTAGGATCGCTTACAGGGTCAAGAGCATCACAAGTTGTTGTACATTTATCGCCATCGCCTTTTATAGTATTTTTATTTTTTCCAGTAGATACATATACATTATTATAATCAATATCTAAATTATTATTTTTATTAATAACCCATATTATAATTAAAGTGCTAATAATTATTGTTAATATTATAGCGAATGTTTCTACAATACTAGACATATATTCTAATATTATATTATATTATAATATATAATGCAAAATAATAATAACACTGCATCTAAATATTTTTTTGAAAATTTTAAAGGAGGAAAAGGAGGTGGAGATGGTAATAAAAATACTAAAGAATATAGCGCTAAATATTTGATAATATTTACAGTAGTTACATATATTTTTATATATTTTATAAATATATTATTTTCCAAAAGTAAAAAAATATAAATTATCTTTTAATATATTAGAATTAATAAAATGGTTGCATATTTGCGAGAAAATTTTAAGGGTCGCGGTAGTAAAACAGGTTATTCAGATACTTTGGGATCCGCAGGTTCCGCAGGTACTGCTGGTGCAGTAGGTACCACAGGCGCTGCTGGCATGGCAGGAGGTTTATCTGGAAGTGTTGCAGGCGCTGCTTTATCAGGTGGAAGTTCTGCATTAATGAGTAATTCAGGAGCAAATACAATTGAACGTTGTCCTATTGAAGATCAATCATTTTATTGTATGGTAAGTAGAACTGCATCTATAACTGGTATGATTGTATATATTATAATGATACTAATATTTTTTATAGGTTTTTTGTATTTATTATATTACATATATAAGAATTATTTTTCTAAATCAAAGAAAAAATAAGAATATAATATAATAGAAGAATACAATAGTGTAAATAATGTATGAACAACAAATTAGATGTTTAAATTTAAATAACAAATTTACTAATATAAATTCAACTTGTGATAAATTACAAAAAAAACTGAATACTCATATAAATCACAATCCATCACAAACTTCTAGCAAAGTGTCTAGTTCTACTACTGGAATTACATATTCAAATGTAAATATTACAAGTAGCAATACTAATTCTATGTTTCCTAATTGGAGTAATATGATTAGTTCTAGCACTTCTATTGAAGATATTCCAGGATTTCCTGTATATTTATTAATATTTATAACTATAATTGTAAATATATTTATTGCTATTATATTATCTCCAGTTATAACTTTAGGTATACTAATTATAATATATTTAATTTTAGCAATCGCTATGATTTTATTATATATATTAAGTACAAGTGTATAAATTAATTATTTTTATGTTCATTCCAATTTTTAGCAGCAAGTTTCATAAGTTCTTTATAGGGAATATCAGAATTTGTTTCTCTAAGTTTAAGCATCTCCTCTCTGATAAAAATGTTATATTTAGTAGGTTCTCTTTTAACAGATTGTTCTCCATCACCAGAACGAGAATTATTTTTTTGTTTTTTAACAGCATCTTTATAAGATTCTTCTAATGTATATGTTTTATTTTCATCAAGAAACGAATTAAATATGGATAGGACTTTTTTTGTATCTGCACATACTTTTTTTTCTACTTTTTCTACGCTATTATCATCATTAATAATTTCTTTATCATCATTAATAATTTCTTTATTATTATTATCCATTTTATACTTATTTATTAATATAGTAGTATAGTTTTATATATTTTTATTATAAAATCTATTTTATATTAATATATAATAGTATATATTTACTAATTTATATTATGATTAAAACGAATAGTAAGATAAAAATAAATAATAGAAATTATTATATATTTAAAGAAAATAATAAAACATATGTTAAATACGAAGGAAAGTTCGTTGAAATATATATTTCGCAAAATAATATAGAATGTAAAAAAGGGGGTGAAGGAGAAGATGCAAAATATGCGTTTACATATCAAATAAGAGATATTAATAACGCTATAGAAAAATATGAAAAAATATTCATACAAAGACAAGAGAAAATATTACATTTATGTGCAAATTTTATAAAAAAAATTAAAGCGACAGAAAGTTCTCTTAATAATAAATTTGGAAAATTTTCTATGTCAAGCGACTATGATAGGTCAAGATATTTAACAATAATTAATAAAGAGTTTTATGAAAATATATTCAAAAAATATTTTATTACCATATTACAATCAATTAATAAGGATAGTATTTTAAGTGAAGAAGCAGAATTAAAAAAAATAGCAAAATACCTTCATTTTATAACATACGATGATAATGAAAAGGATAAAAAAATAAATAAGGATTTTAAAGAATTTGAAAAATTAGGAGTAGACGATGATATAGATGAAACATCTTTGAAAAATAATGTTAAAAATAGTTTAAAAGAATTAAATAATTTGATTGCTACTTTTAATGTTGATAAAAAAAAAATAATAGATACAGTTTCCTTAAAAAAAAATGTAATAGAATTTAAAAAAAAAATAGAAAATTGGTCAGCACCATCGTGGCAGGACATTTTATTAAGCATTTTTAATGAAGATATAGAATATATTAATGATAAAGCAGAAAAATCTAAAGGAAATGAAACATATTTAAATGCAATTTTAAATTTTTTATCGATGGAAAGTTCAGATATTAATAAATTTGATGAAAACAGTATGAATAATATTAAAAAAGATGTAGAAAAAGCATTAGATGCTATAAAAGAATTACCAAAAGAAACAAATAATAAAACTGATATATCTGAATTAATAAACATAGTAATTAGTAATATAAAGAAACTGTTAATTAATTTGATTAATAAAAATTATAGTAAAAATATTTCAAGCATTCAAAAATTAAAAGATAATTCTAAAAAAGAAATTGAAGAAATTATAAAATATATTGAAAATTATAAAAATGACGTGGACAGTTTAGTAACTGAAGATGTACCGCAAGTGTCTAAAGTTGTAGAAGACAAAGAAAATTTGTCTAAAAATCCTTCAGATAATTCAGGTAATTCAGGTAACACAGGAAACTCAGGAAACTCAGGTAATGCAGATAATTCAGGAAATTCAGGAAATTCAGGTAATTCAGATAATTCAGGTAATTCAGATAATTCAGGTAATGCAGGTAATGCAGGTAATTCGGGTAATTCAGATCATAAAAAAAATGTGGAAAGTTTAGAAACTGAAGATGTAAAGCAAATGTCTAAAGTTAAAGATGGTAAAGAAAATTTGTCTATAAAATCTTTAGGTAATATAGTTCTTCCATTTCAAGATGCAGATGCAGAAAAAATTAGAAGAGAAAGAGGTGCTTATAAATATTGGACAGAAATGAATTTCAAACCAGATCTTGCTAATATTGAAATGATAATTTCAGAAGATAAAATGTGTGTAACAACATGGTGGAATGATCCTGCTAATTCTTCAAATACCTTTAACCCTAATTTAGCAATACTAAAAGGTAATAATTTTAGTTTAAATAATAAAATTTTAGAAGGAGAAGAATTAATAAAATATGCAACAGAAATGAAAAAAGAAACTTTAAAGATAGAAACTAGAAGGGATGAAAATAATAGAGAAATAGATAAAATTATTATAGAAAACGATAGTAAAGATAGTAAAACAATACCATTAGTAGGAAAAGAAGATAAAGATATATCAAAAGCAAAAGATGCAGAATTAAATGTATTAGATAAAGAAAAAAAATTTAAAAGTGCAATGAATAAAATATTGAATAGTGATAATGATAATTTATCAGCAGAAGAGAAAAATATTTTCGATAATGATCTAAAAATAGATAATAATTATAAATTATTTATGAACAAATTAAAAATTGAAATGAAAAAATCTCAAATATATCATGTATATAATAATTATATTTCAACATTTATGAATTTTGTTCCTAATAACGATACATATATATATATAATTGATAATTTAGAAGATACAACAAATATTAAAAATACAAAAGATAAATACTTACTTTACGCTTTTAAAAAATTTATGAATAATTTAATAGTATTTAATAGTAATATATATAAGATTATTACTCCCGATTTAATAAAGTATTATAATTTATCCATAAGTAAATATCATGATTCTAATATTATAACGCAATTAGATAAATATCATAATAGTCAAAATAATATTTTTAATAGTGTAGGAAATTTATTTCAAACAAATATAAACAAAATATTTGAGAAAGACGAATTTTATAAAAAAGAATATTTATTTAGACCAGATTATACAGATTGTAAAGACAATTCAGATATTTGCAATTTTACTAAAAATTTAGATAGTTACAAAGAGCTTAATGTAATTGATAAATATAATAATGGTTTTCAAAATACTTCTGATATAAAACCACCAGGTATATTAGAAAATATTAAAACTAATTTTACAGATTTAACAGGTAAAATTAAAAAATTTCTACCATCCTCCGAACCAGACCAAAAAAAAGTAAATACTCAACCACAACAAAGACTAACAGCCCAACATCCTGTTAATTATGATTTTAGTAAGAATACTATTTATGTAGGTGGTAATAATAAAAAATATACAAGAAAGGTTTCTATTTCAAAAGAATGTAAATACAAGGTTTGTGGATATGTTACTGATGTTGAAGGAAATATGGATTATTTTAATAAATATGTTAAGATATCCAATATACTTGAATGGACATGCCAGAAGAAAAATAGATTAAAATTTAAAAAGAATGATAGTATTTTTATATATGGAGGAGATACACAAGACAGAGGTGATTCAGATATTAGATTTGTAAATATTTTATTAAAATTTAAGGAAGATTATCCTGAACGTGTTATATTTATAATAGGAAATAGAGATGCTAATAAGTTACGTATTCCTTCCGAAATATCAGAAAAATATTCAAATTATAAGAATTTTCTTAAAAAATATGATAATTATCCTTATTGGGAAGATAAGAGTGTACGCATTACATTAAGAAAATATTTAAAAGATAATAATTATGAACTCAATCTTAAAAATAGATTAAAATATATTGTCGAGAGAACAATGGATAACAAAGATGGTTTTGAAAAAAGACGAATAGAATTATCTATAATTTTAAAAAAAAATATAAATAATATAAGTGATAATGATGTTATATCTAGTTTTTTGAATTCTGTACTACCTAAACCAAAAAATATAAATCAATCTAATGATAATTATATGTTAAAATATTTAATGCAAGGGCAATTAGTACATATTTTTGGAGAACATATTTTTGTTCATGGTGCTATAAATGAAAAAAATATAGGAAAAATACCAAAAAATAAAAATAAAATAGAAGATATTCACAAATGGGCAAAAGAAATCAATAATTGGTTTCATAAGGAATTAAAAGAATACATTAAAAATCCTAAGGATGGAGGCATTACACAGAAGAGAAAAGCACATAACATAATAAATTATGTTGTTCCAGGATATAACAAGGATATAACAATAGTATATGCTAATAATTTAAAAAATGGTAACGGCGCCCATATAAATAAAAATGTAATTGAACATTTAAATAAGTATGGTATAAAAAATATTATTACAGGACATAAACCTCATGGAGATTGTCCTCTTGTTATTCGAGATAAAAATTTAATAGCAGTAAGTGCAGATACATCATATAGCAATATCAATTATTTAAAGAATATTAAAGGTATCAAAGATGCTAAATATTATAATGATAATAGAGGAAAAGCAGTTACTGAAGTTCTCTTATACTCAAATGGGGATATAAGAGTTCATGGAATTTTAGCAGATAGTAGCAAATATAGATATATAATAAAAAAAAATAAAAAGTCTCCTTCTTCTAGTGATTATATTGGTTTGCAATTAAATAATAATTATTGGGTAAAAAACTTTAAAAATAACAAATATCTAATATCTTTTGGAAAAGAATTTAATATTGATGAAAAATGGATAAATTTACAAGAATTAAAGAAATTACTTAAAAAACCTTAATCATATAAGTATCTATTAATTCATAACCGTTTTTTCTATAATAATTTCGTACACCTGTACCGCTAATTATAGCAATTTTATTATATCCTTCTTTTTTTGAAATATTTTCAGCAGTTTCTAGTAATTTTTTTCCATATCCTTTATGCTGGTATGAATTTTCTACATTATTTCCAACATCACTCATATTAGAGTATACATGTAATTCTCTAATAAGAGCTGAATTATGTAATACTGACAATTGTTCTCTTTCCATATTATCTTTATTTTCATATTTAATTAATCGTAATCTAATAAATCCAATTAGATATTTATCGGTTACTAAAGATATAAAATATTCATCACCAGAACTACCTTTGTATGTCTCTATGTCTATGCGAATATCATTTATATCAACAGAATTATCTTTAACTTCACGACATCTTATACAATTACAACACCAATTATTTTTTTTCATATCATCTTGTAATAGTTGTCTCATATTTACATATTTATCTTTATACCCTCCGCTAATATATGTGGATGGGATATCTCTAATAATCCTATTAAGTCTTTTCCATTTTTGAACATTTTTTTTAAAGTCTTTGATAAGTTCAAATAATAGATAATCGTCATATGGTAAATACGAACCTTCTTCATACCAAGTTTTAATTTGTGTCCAAGGAACAATTGCTGTAGGATATATTTTATATTGATCTACTTGCAATCTCTCGTCATATAAAGAACTTTCTAACATTTTTTTATCTAATTCATAAGAAGAACCCGGGAGATTAGGCATCAAATGGATATCAACCTTGTATCCATTGTCTTTTAATAACTTAATAGCATAATATACTTTTTCAATAGAATGCCCTCTCCTTATTTTTTTAAGAACTTCATTATCTGTATGTTGAACTCCTAATTGAACTCTTGTGCAATTATATCTCCTGAACTCTTTAATTTCATTTAATGTTATAGTATCAGGGCGCGTTTCCAAAGTTAAACCAATAATATGTATTTTTGCACTTTCATTCATAGTTATTTCTTCTTCTAAAGATAATATATCTCTCTTATCATAATAAGTATTTGCAGCATAATATATCTCTCTAATAAATTGATCCTTATAATTTTTATGATAGTTAGACCAAGTACCTCCTAGTACAATTAATTCTAATTTATCAACAACATGCCCCATTTTAATCAATGTATCTACGCGAGAATTAAATTGTAATATAGGGTCAAAGTTGTTTTCATTAGCTCTTAAAACAGCAGGTTCGCTATATAAATATGAACGCGGTTGGTCTATCCAATTATTTCCTTCATGCCCCTTCTCATTTGGACAATAAGCACAATTATGTTTACAACTAAATTTTCCAATAACCTTTTTCCCATCATCATCGATATATTCCGGTGAACCTGAAGTTAAAATTGTAATTACAACAACTCCCGAGTTAGATTTAGATTTTTTCTTTGTAATTAATTTTTTTAATCTATTATTATCTAAGTTTAATGAGTTATAAAAATATATAAGATTAGATTTTGACAAAGAGATTTTATATTTTTTTTGTATGTCTTTTTGAAACTTTATAACATCATTATTATTATGAATATTATCAATATTATCAATTAATTCTTTAGAAACAATATTATATTCTTTATCTGTGTATATAGTATTCTTGTAGTCGTTAGAATGTTTATTTATTTTATTTTCTACAATATTCTCAATATCTATACACTTCATAATTACAAATAATTAACTAGTGTAATTTTTATATACAAAATTTATTAATAATATAACATATTATTAGATATATAAATAAAATGAGTGGCAATTATACTGATGCACCACATTTAAGAGCATTAATTAGAAATATGTTTGAAGATGATGAAGCCGGAATGAATATTAGACAACAACCACGACCTCAACAAATATATACTGGTTATCCTCCTTTAGGAAATGCATTAAGTAGAACATCATCAGTTATACAACAATCACCTGCTGCTATGGGCAGTATGCAATATCAACCAGTTGCTGCTTCTTCGCAAGGCGCGAGACGTAGTATATTTGATAGAACTCCTTCAGAAATACAAAGAGAAGAAGAACTTGAAATTATTATAGAAGACGATAGTCTAAATAAAGACCAAATAGAAGATAAATTACCAAAATATTTTGTTCCTTCTTGGATAAGATATAAAAATGAACAAAGAAAAAAAATACCTTTTTCGATATTAATATGGTCTGCTAAAAAAAATGATTTAAGAGATTTAGATGAATTATGGGAAGATTATAATGGTGTACCAAATTTTGCAGAAAAAAAATATGATTATAATCCTAAAGAATATTTTGCAGCATTGTTAGATAGTAAACCTGAAGTTATTAAAATGGTTCAAGACAAAAGTGGTACAGGTATAGAATCTTATAGAAATGTATTAAAATTTTTATTATTATACAATCTAAAAAGAATTCATAAGATTGTAGAATGGGATGATACTGATTCTAGATTTGGAGGTATTCCTATATATGATTCAAGTCCTAATAAAATATTTAGAAATGTAAAAATACAAAATATTTTTGACGGAGTAAATTTAAATTCTCACGAACAAGAACTAGTAAATATTATGAATGAAGAAGCATTTAGTTTATATTCTCAAAGCAGAAGACCGAATATAACTGCTCAAAGTTCTCCATTTATAGATAGCGATAATTATAACGTTGTAACAAATAATGACTTCTTTGAACTTGTAAATACACATTTTAAAATATTCTTAAATCGCGTAACTATTCGTTATTGGAAATCCTTAAAATTTCATAAAAAATATGGTGGAAAAAAAATTGTTAAAAAACCTGTGAAGAACCCTGTGAAAAACCTTGTGAAGAACCCTGTGAAAAACCCTGTGAAGAACCCTGTGAAAAACCTTGTGAAGAACCCTGTGAAAAACCCTGTGAAGAACCCTGTGAAAAACCTTGTGAAGAACCCTGTGAAAAACCTTGTGAAGAACCCTGTGAAGAACCCTGTGAAGAACCCTATGAAGAAACCTGCGAATTAACTATGTAAAAAATATACAAAAAAAATTAATGCATACAATTATTAATTTCTTCAGCATATCTTTTAAACATATTTATAAATTGTTCTTTTGTTACATTATCTTTAATCCATTGTTTAGTTCTTCTGAAGTTATTAAAATGAACAAATATTTTAACAAAAAGGTAATTTAGATTTTGTGTTTCAGAAACATAATAGTAAGGTGGGGTATAGTTAAATAATAAAATTCCATCATTGAATAATTTATATATTCTAAATAACATAGTACTTGATGTTATATCCGCTGTACCTGACGCAAAATCTCCATCTATTTCAATATTAGCAGGTATAGTACATAAATTATATATAATATATTCTGTACCACCTAAAGTACGAGACAAATATAATCTATAATATGTTATAGATTTAATATTTCCAAAACTCTCATGTAAGCTATTATAATTAATTGTTTCAATTTTATATTCTAATTTTAATAATGTATCATTTCTGTGTTTTACGAATACAGGTCTTTCTATATAGGGATCTATTATTCTCATTACCTTCATTAACTCCTCTATATGTTCTTCTGTATATCTTGTTTTAGTTACAGGATTTACAAAATACTCTTTATTATTTATACATTTTATTAAATAATTATAGAGTTTTGGTGCATATATACATTCTGTTCTATATTTTGTTGTCCCAGTAATATAAACCTTAAATCTTACCATAAGTTGCAATTTTGCTAAAGGATAATTTTCATCATCTAATTCTTCATTTGTTAATATATCTATACTTTCACTACATTTATCAGCTAATCCTGAATAATCATATAGAACATTTTCTATTATTTCTTCTTTAGTCATTCTAAGTAATTCATTATCAGCAATTAATTGCATTTCAGCACTTGTTGGAGAATTCCCCATGCGTCTTTTTAATTCCTTATATGACATATTTTTAAGAATGTTATATTCGTTTATTATAGGTTGTACTCTAGCATATTCTTGTCTAAATTTTTCTATAACTTCATCTTTTATGTGTATAGGATCTATTTCTCTTGCTATAGTATGTACTTTTCCCCAAGGAAGCGTTATTGTAGGTTTAGTAGGAGGTTTTGGAGAACTACCATGTATTGTTCTATCATATGATGTTAGTGCTTCTTGATAATTTTTCCATAAAGCATCATATCGATCTCTTTCTATTTTAAATTCTGCATATTGAGCATCATTTAAATACTTTAAATTATCTTTAGGTTTAAAAGTGGTTAAATCAATTAATTGTGAATATATAGGTTTTTTAATTTCTTCTAATTTTTTCTCAAATTCTTCAAAAAAATCATCTAATGGATCTTTTATAGGGAGGAGTTTCTTATCTTCGTAATTTTCTATTATACCTGTCGCAGGATTAAAACAATCATTAATATCATTATAAAAAGGCGTATATCTATTGTAAATATACATAATATTCAGAATCCAATTATAATTGGACAAATTAGATTTATCATTGGACAAATTATATTTACCATATTCTATATTTAAATAATCTATTATATTTATTCCGTCACTTAATTTATTATTATCTAAGAAATCTATAAAATAGCATATTAAATAATTATCTTCTTTAAATTTTTTTATTTTATCTGAATAATCTAAAATATGCATATAATTTTTACTTATAAATGATATTTTCATATCTGTAACTAACGAATCTACAAAGTCAAAAATCTTAGAATAAGCTCCTCCATAAAAAGTTCTTTTTAATAAATTAATTTCATTTTTTTCCATATTCGAATTTTCTCCAATTAAAGTAATATATTCTTTTATAGATAATATATAACTTCTCAATAATACAGTAAGTATTTTACATACAGCAAGTTCTATTTTATTAAATTTATATACTTCATTAATAATACGTTCTTTGGTTTTATATATACATAAATAATAAAGTATATCTATATAACCACCAAATAAAACATAATCTTTAGGTAGAATAGTTTTCATATAATCATAAGGAACCTTATATTTTTTTAATATTAAAAATGCTTTCTCATATATTTTATAATATTCCATATTCAATGTAAGCATAGGAGTATTTTTAATAGGGTGTATTTTTGAATTACGGCACCATAATTCAACATCTGCTACTGTAATGAATTTTTTGATTTGTGAAGAAGGACTTTTACTATTACTTTTTTTAAAGGATATAAAGTTGCTCGAGGGAATATTTGTAAAATCATAATTCGGAAATTTATCCATATTATTTTTTATCCATTTTAAAATTAAATTATAAATACCGCTACTTTTTTCAGTATTAATTTGTATTTTATTTTTATTAAGTAAACCAGGTAATTTATTATCCTTGGAAAAATCATAAACTTTAATTTTGTCAAGCCATTCTATTATTATATTTTTGTTTTGTGCATATAAATCATCTAGATTTTTATTAATTTTTGTTTCATTTTTAGTTAATTTTAGAGAAGTCATATTATCTAATAATATCTTAGATATTATTAATATCTAAGATAATATTAATATCTAAGACTTTTAGTTTTCACTTTATCACTAGATGTTTTAGTTTTCACTTTATCACTAGATGTTTTAGTTTTCACTTTATCACTAGATGTTTTAGTTTTCACTTTATCACTAGATGTTTTAGTTTTCACTTTATCAGTATAATTATGTTTAATTTTTACAATATTTAATATTCCGTTTTTTTCATCATCAATATATATATATCTTGATGAAAACAATGTATCTACATTCTCATTAGTATTTGGTTTAGGTAATATTATCTTATTTTTTTTCATTATTCTTTATATATTATGAATATAAAATATATTATTTTAATCTACATACTAAATTATACTTATGTAATAAGAACTTAATAAATTAAAAATTAAATATAAGTATGTGTTATATATTTTGATTGATTATATTAATTATACATTTCACTATGTATAAAAAACTGAAAAAAAATATTTTTTCTATTGCTCTATAATTTTGATGGCATAGAAACAAAATTAAATGGTTTATTTTTATTATTTTTTAATAATTTATTAACAAAATCATCAAAAGTATTTGGATTTACCTTATTTTTCAATTTTACAACACCTTTTTTAAAACCTTTTTTTTCTTCTTTCATTATTTCAAATGACGTTTTAAGACCTTTTAAAAACATTATGCCACTATGAGGATGAGACTTTGATACATTTGTTTTATTTGTTTTTGAAGTTACACTTTTTGTTTTAACTATTTTCATTTTACCTCCATTTTTTTTTTCTTCCATTACTACTTAATATGTATATATTTTATTGATTGGGATATCTAAAATAAATATAGTTATTTGAAACATCTTGAATATTATATGTAGAACTGTATGTGTTTGGATGTTTGTCTATTGGATTTTCATAAGAAACGATATTAGTATTAAAAGATGGCATAATATCTATAATTTTTTTTGTATTATTAATTGTAATTGTTGGTCTTCTATAACTGCTTTGAGAATCAAATTTTTTAACATTATTATAAATATTTTGTAATTTTTCTAACTTATCTTTTGTAATATCATTTTTTATACCACTTAATTGCAAATAACCATTAGAATTTATAGTAACACTTGTGCGATTATTAATTCTTGATTGAACATCTCTATTATATGTATCTAAACCAAAAATTATATTTATATTACTATCCTTAGATGGAATTTTTACTGCTAAATAATCTCTAAAATCTCTAGATATATCGATTTTAGGTTTATTTAGATCTTTATTAGGATCATTATTTATATTATATATAAATACATTTGAATACCCTGATAATTTCATATAAATATCTCCAGTAACATTCTTATAAAATATAACAGTAATAACAGTATTTTTAATATCTGAACTACTATCTCTATTTGTTGTAATTTCGTAGTCATTTGTAGATATAATTCCAGAATTTCTATCTTTTTCAAAAGTTATATTTCCTATAGTCAATGAATATATTATAATTGAAAATTTCTTATAATGTTCTTCTTCTGTTTTTGTACCTATTTTATAAACATTAGGGTTAATTTGTTCTATATAATTATTTGTATTTATAATAATATTTTTATTATCTTGAGCATTTTTAAGATTTACAGCAGAATCATCATTAATATCATATGTTATTTTTATATTTTCATTTCTTGTTTCATAAACGCTATATCCTTTTAATTTAATAATTACAATACCAGAACCACCATCACCACCCTTATTATTTTCATTATAATGCGAACCTCCTCCTCCGCCCCCTCCTGTATGTGGTGCACCATTACCTCCGGGAGTATTTGTCCACCTTCCAGGTTCTCCACCTCCTCCTGGAGAACCATTATTATATCCTAATCCTCCCTTTGTATTTCCAACAGCTCCTCCTCCACCACCTCCTAATCCCCCGTCGCCACCTGACGTAGAATAAGATGAACCACCTCCTCCACCACCCCAATAATATGGTATACCTAAAATATTTGATAATTTACCATTACCTCCTCTTGCCCCACCTGCCTTCGTAGAAGGCCCCCCTCCCACTTCTCCTGCTCCACCTCCACCTGCACCATACCATGGACCAGCACTATAACCACCGCGATTTCCCTGTCCCGCGGTTCCTTGTCCTGCTCTACTTGAATTTTCATTATAACAATATCCAGAACTTCCACCACCTGAACCTCCATTTCCACCTTGCCCTTTTAAATAATAATCTTGATAACTTGAACCTCCATAACCACCTCCAATTGCTGTGTATGTTCCAAAAGAAGAGTTAAATCCTTGCATAGCATTAATATTAAACTCGTGTGATGTTGGTTGTTTATTTGTACCTCCTGCTGGAGCGCCGTTTCCTCCTTTTCCTACTGTAATATTGTAAGTTCCTGCTTTAACACTAAAATTAGTTAATTCAATTACTCCTCCTCCACCACCTCCACCTCCCATATCCATACCACCTCCTCCACCTCCAGCAACTATTAATATATCACAAATTGCATCTTTTTCAAATTGTATAGAATGAGTTGTTTGATCTTCATTATTACCACTATGTTTAAATTCTTTAATAAAATTAATATCTTCTTGAAATATATGTATTTTATTGATAAAAGAGGTTATTAAATATTTAGCATCTTTAAGCAATTTTAAACTAAAGTTATCATTAATTTTTACATCAATATCAGTATTTTTCATAATTAATTTTGGAAATAATAATTCTTTATCTTTTAAATTAAAATTAATAATATAATCAGAAGATATATCTTTGCTTTCAGGTATGTGATAATACCAACCAAAACCATTTGTAATCCATGTATCTCCAGGAGGATGAAAATATACTGTCATATTATCTCCACCACCGTTCTCACCAAATAATATTCTCATAGGATAATAATTACCTTCGTTTAAATATATCGAACCTGTAACTCCATGTCTACCATGCAAACCACCATTATTTACTGTAATACTATTTTTATCTAAGGTATATGCACCTTCTCCTATCCATAAGTGTGATGCGTCATCACTCGCTGTATGAAAATGATAAGTTCCTGTTTTTTGAGCATAAAAATATCCTTGCCATTCGACAGTATAACGTTCCCAATTGTAAGTATCTTCTGCACTTATAGCATTATTAGTACCATCTACCAGATTTAAAATATTAGTTACAATTCCTGAACTAATATTGTTATTACCAGATCTATTAGATGTTCTTGGTTTTCCATTTCCATCTTTAGTATAATTTAAATTATCTGGAGCATTACTGTAATGCCAACCAACAGGCCAATCTACAGAACCATAATATCCATCAAAAATTTTGAAATAAAGACCGTCTTTAAAAATATTAGATTTTACAGGATTTATTGTTAATTCTCCTTTATTACCATTAATAATTGTAGGTCTTTTAAGATATTTTATAATAATAATACCAGATCCTCCATTTCCTGCTTCCTTATAAGAAGCTCCACCGCCACCACTACCAGTATGTTCTTTTCCGTCAATACCTATTGTTTCTGCTCTTCTTCCTCCATCACCACCACCTCCTTTACCTCCTTTACCCGCATTAAATCCTGTAGGCGCAGCCCAATCACCTTGGCAACTATTACCCGTACTTCCACCTCCTCCGGCGCCATAATAATTATTATCAATAAAGGGTATATTAATACCATCTCCACCATTTCCTCCATTATTTCCATTTGGACTTCCGCCAGAACTACCTGCACCTCCACCTCCCCCACCTCCTCCTCCACCCAGTCCTCCGCCATTATTTCCATATTGTTTATAACTTAACAAATTACCTATATTATGTTCTATTCCACCAAAAAAACCTCCTCCGCCCCCGCCACCAAACGATGAACCTCCCCCTCCAGAACCTCCATTATTTGTATTATTAACATCCCATGTACCTTTTTCTGGTGTACCTGGACCACCTCCACCACCTCCTTTTGCTATTATATATTCTGCATTATTAAATGTAGAAATTATAGTATTACCTCCATTTCCTCCATAAATAGTATTGTTATATGCGCCTGATGCTTTGACTCCACCTCTACCTATTTCAAATTTATAACTCGTATTCGATCTTAATTTAAAATTTGTTAAATGAATCACTGTTCCACCTCCGCCCCCTCCTCCTCCTTCACATCCTGCATTTTTACCTCCTCCTCCACCACCTCCTACAAGTAATATATCACAAAAAGTATCTTCTGGTAATGTTAATGTTTTATCAATGGAATCTATAGTATATATTTTAACCTCATAAACATTTTCTAAATCAAATGGAATTTTATTAAATTTTACTATTTTTACAGATTCATAATTATATGAAAATATTGCATTATTTAATATTAATTTATCATTTGCTATTTCTGTAAAGATTTGTTTTTTTCTAATATCATCAAATGTATTTGCTTGATATAGAGTAATAAACTTTGAAAAAGTATCAAAACTATCTACAAATATTTTTTTTTTGGATGTTTGTAATTCATTATTATTAATTAATGTTATAACATCAGTTACAAGTTGATGATTAGAATAGACAATTAATTTACATATAAAATAATAAATTGCTTGTAAAAATTCATCTTTAGTTTCATATTTTTTTTTAATTACTAAATTTAATGAATTTATAATAATATCTCTGCTTATTCCATTAATTACCCTTCCAGATAATTCATCTTTATCTATAATATCTTGTATATTAGAAATATGAATATCTGAAGGAAATGGATTACCATTGTTTATAATTTCAGAAATATAATTTGTAACACTAATTAAATCTTCCGATTTAAAACGCATATCTGTAGTTTCATATGATTTGATTGCATTATCATCACAATCTAAATTACGATTAAATTTATATACTTTAACATTAATACCATTTATAGCATCTCCATATACTTCATTTTTTTTTATTTCATATCTGATATCCCCGTTATTTTCTATTTTATAAAATGTTGAATTAGAAACCAATAATTCAGGTAATACAGTTTTTGTTTCATTTTCGCTAGAAATAATAAATTCTGAATTGTTAACTGGTTTTATAGTAACATAATCTATGCTTGTAATTAAAGAATCGTTTATATTTTCGTTTATTCCTGTTTTTGGAACTATTTTTATTCTATATAATTTTATGTTACCTAATGTCAAATCTTTATTATAATTGTAAGAACATATAGAGTCTAGAACATTTTCTTTGTATTTACCAGGATGAACATTATTTGGGTGCTTGTCAAAATTCATTTGCATAAATAGTTTTTTATCATATTTATTATTTTCCTCAACGTTTATTTCTATGTATGTATCTAATCTATATTTAATTAAATCATTTGATTTATAATTATATGTATTTAAAGAATCATTAAAAGAATCTTTTTTTTTAAAACATTTTGTTGTTTCATTAAAATTTATAAAATCTTTTACATTATTATTATCATTACCGAATTTTTTATAAGGCACATTATAAACTGTACCATCTTCTTCACTTATTAATGTATTAAATTCTTTCCAATCTTTTTCATATATATATTTACTTGTTCCGTCGTCATTAAAATGAATTTGACAAGGTCTAAGTGTTGCAGTAGATATTTTTGCTTTATTTGAAGTAGGATATCTTGCGTCTTTATGTGCATCTGTTGTATTTTGTAATTCTGGACTTTTTCCGCTTGTATTTAAATAAGGAGATTTATTTACAGAACTTGAAGTGATACCATTCGTATATTTTTCTATAATTTCATTATGTGTTTTGCTGCTAATTTTAATATAATATAATAATACTATACATAATATTAATAGTAAAATTATTAGTCCTATAAATTGCATATTATTATTTATATTACTAATAGCACATTTTTCTATCATAGTATTTTTTTATTCTAATCTATTATTATAATTATTTATTTTATATATTTGAAAATATGAAAAATATTTATTTTCTTCTTTATTTTATAGAAGAAGAAGATTTGAATGAATTATAAAAAAGTTAGAACTGTTTTTATAAACGATAAAAAAAGAGTAATATATGTAAAACCAAAGGGTACAAGAGAATATATAAAGAGTAAAGGCGAAATGGTATTATTATCTGTATATCTTAAAAGAGTAAAAAAAATGGCAGCAAAAAAAGCTCTTTTATCGAAAGTTGCCAAAAAATCTAAAGTTGCTAAAATGAAAAAAGGAGGTTTTTTCTTTAAAGTAAATAAAGAAGAAGAAGAAAAAGATAAAAATCCTACTGCTATGGTGAATTCTACCGCTATGGAAAAATCTCCTTCTACTCCCCCTCCTCCTTCTACTCCTCCTTCTACTAATGGAGAACATTTACAAAATGGAGGGTATAATTACAATGAATATTTAAATGCTTTTGAAAAAGCACAAGAAATGTTAAAACTCACTGGTGGAAAGAAAAAAAAAGTAAAGAACGTAAAGAAGGTAAAGAAGGTAAGTCCTAATCCTTTAAAAAATTTATTAAATTCGTTATCTTTTAGAAAACAAAAAAAAGGTAAAAAAAAAGGCGGCGATGATGGACATGAATATCAAATGAATTCAGATTTATTAGTTTAAATCATTTTAATTAATCCCCAATTATACACTTTGGATTTTTCTAACAAATACAAAAGCATAATAACCTGATATGATATATTCGGCTAACAATTCTTTTTCATAACAATCAATATTTTTTTTGCAATTAGGATTAATGCGTTCGTAAACCTTTTTAGCATTATATATAAAATTTTTTCTTAAAATTTTTTTGATCTTTGGTAATTTCATATACTTTATCATAGTAATAATATGCTCTTTGAGTTTTTTATTTGCTATAATATCACGATTAATAAAATTCTTAGAATTTTCTCCCGCTTTTAATGTATAATTAAATCTACATATAATCTTATGCATCCTGTCGTCTATAAAATTATTTATTCTCCATGAAAAATGATCTCTATATGTTTTTACATATATGTTATAATCTACTTCACTTGCGAATTTATCAATAATATCAATAACATCTGTAGGTATCTCTTCCAAATAATTATGCTTAAACATAATTATCTATATTTTTCTTGAAATAGCTTTGTTTGGAAATCGCTTTGTTTGGTATTGGTCAATTGGACAATTTAATATTAAAATATAAATTTGTCAATTTTTTCAAATAAATAAATAAAACAGAACAAAAAAAATTGATATTAATAAAATATTAATAAATCATAGATATAATATATTATGAAAGGTAAAAAAATTATAGTAATTGTGGGATTTCCTTCTTCAGGTAAATCAACTTATGCTAAAAAACTTTTATCTACATATCATAAAAATGGAATTATATTATCTAGAGATATAACTGGAGGTATAATAACAGATATTTTACCTAAATTGAAAGAAATTTTGGAATCAAAGAAAAAGACTACAGTAATTATTGATAATACAAATATTACAAAAGATGCTAGAAAACCGTTTATTGAACTAGCAAATAATTTAAATATTGCAATAGAAGCACATCACATTATAAATACGATAGAAGATAGTCAGATAAAAACACTTCATCGCATGTTCGAAAGATATAAACACATATATATGACGGGTAAGGCAGAAAAAAATACAGATGCGGCAAAAGACCCGAATGTATTTCCTCCTGCTACTTTATTTTCTGCACGAAAAAAAATAGAAATTCCTAAAATAGAAGAGGGATTTATAAAAATTGTAACAATAAAAGCAAAACCCGTTAAATGGGATGGGCGTAAATATAGAAATAAAGCAATATTTTTTGATATAGATGGTACTTTGAGACATACTGAAGATTTACAATATAAATATCCAACTATAGATAATCAAGTAAAACCAGTAAAATATATATCTCTAGATGAACAGAGAAAAAAATTAAAAGAAATTCAAAAACACTATAAATTAATAGGTATAAGTAATCAATCTGGTATTTCTAAAGGAACTGTTACTGAAGAACAAGTTATCATATGTATGAATAAAACAAGAGAGATGTTAGGAATTGAAGAAAAAGACTTTCCTATATCTTATTGTCCTCACAATCCAGCACCAATAACATGCTATTGTAGAAAACCGCAAATAGGTCAAGTTATTAATTTTATTGAAACACTAAAATTAAATCCTACAAAATGTATATTTGTTGGCGATAGTAAAACTGATGAAACTACATCGATAAGAATGGGTATGTTATTTATTAGTGCAGAGAATTTCTGGAAAAAATTTGACATTAATAGTATATAAACAATTGAAGAAATTAACAATATACATAAATATATGAGTTTCAATAATCAACTTCTAGAAAAATATAATGTTAAATTATTTAGCATGGAATATACAACTTATGATATAATAAATGACTTTCTTAAAAATAATCAAAGCGAACAACCATTTTATATAATAGATTTAGGAGAAATTATAAAATTATATGAAAAATGGGTTACTAATTTTCCAAATATTAAACCATATTATGCAGTAAAATGTAATCCAAACCCAGTTATATTAGATTTATTATCTTGTCTAGGAACATATTTTGATTGTGCTTCAGAAAATGAAATTAAATCAGTAATAGAGTATACTAATGATCCTGATAAAATAATTTTTGCAAATCCTTGTAAAATGTCTTCACAAATAAAATACGCGAGAGCAAATGATGTGGATATGATGACATTTGATTGTGAAGAGGAACTATATAAAATTAAATTGTACCATCCATATTCTAAATTATTACTAAGATTGGCCGTAGATGATACAAATAGTGTATGTCAATTTAATTCTAAATTTGGGTGTAAATTAGAAAATGTAGAGAAACTAATTAATTTAATGAATACATTAAAATTAAATCTCGTAGGTTTTAGTTTTCATGTTGGTAGTGGTTGTAGAAGTTTAGATAATTATTATAATGCAATCAAAGCGTGCAGAGAAGCATATGATATTGCAGTTAATAATAATATAAATATTAATATAATCGATATTGGAGGTGGTTTTCCTGGTATTTATTCAGATAATAATATAAATATAGAGCAAATTGCAGAAACTATAAATAAAGCGCAAAGAGATTTTTTTAGTGAAGAGATAGATAACGATATTATAAAATTTATAGCAGAACCTGGAAGATATTTTGTAGAAAAATCGCACATATTAGTATTAAATGTAATTGGTAAAAAACGCGAACAATATATTAATAAAGATACTGAAAAAAAAGAGGAGATTATTATATATTATTTAAATGATGGTGTATATGGTTCATTTAATTGTATATATTTTGACCATAATACTCCTATAATACAACCTTTTAATGAACGTAATGAAAAAGTGTTATATAAAAGTAAAATATTTGGTCCTACTTGTGATAGCATGGATTTAATAGCAAATGAAATAATGCTTCCTGAATTAGTAGTTGGTGAATGGGTATATGTAGAAAATTTTGGAGCATATACAACTGCCGCAAGTTCATCATTTAATGGTTTTATTACAACAGATTATAAATATATATTGAAAAATTAATTATAAATTAATTATATATAAAAATGCAAAAAATATAAAAAAATATAAAAAAATGATACCATATCTTATATTTTATTATACATAGATATCTGAAACATTTACATCCGGAACAAATAAAAACTAATAAATATATTAGATATAATAGAATGAACACTAAGGAGATTAATGACGCAAATGGCGATATGTCTATTAAAAAAACAAAAAGCAAAAATGTAACGAATACTGATAAAACAAAAGGGAAAACATACGATAATTATAAACAACTTATTATTGATAATTTAAAGATATTATCAGATTACGAAAAATTAAACAAAGAACCTTTTAAAATGAGAGCATATAATAAGGTAATTGATTCTATAGAATTAACAGAAGGTGCTATAAGCAATATTGATGATATCAAAAATATAAATGGTATAGGTGATAAAATTGCTACAAAAATAAAAGAATTAATTGAAACAGGAAAAATGAGTGCTGTAGAAAATGCTTTAAAGGATCCGAAATTTTCTTTACAAAAACAATTAGGTAAATTATATGGAGTTGGTCCCGTAAAAATTAATGAACTTATGGATAAAATTAGTTCATTTGAAGAATTATACGAAAGAAGAGATGAATTATTAAATGATAAGCAAAAAATAGGTTTATCTTATTATAAAGATATGGAATTGCGTATTCCTATGAGTGAAGGAAAAAAACATTATAAAATTATTGATAAAATATTTAAAAAAACAAATGATAATATCGAGTTTGAACTAGTTGGTAGTTATAGAAGAAAAAATAAAGATATGGGAGATATAGATATTTTAATAAAAAATAGTGATGATTTAAATTTAAAAAAAATAATAACGAATCTAGTTGATTCTGGATATATTATAGAGACTTTGGCGAGTGGAAAAAGCAAATTTATGGGATTGTGTAAATTGTCTCCTGAATTACCCGCCAGAAGAATAGACATATTAATAGCGGATCCTTCTTATTATTACTTTGCATTGTTATATTTTACTGGTTCGTATAGTTTTAATATTTATATGAGAAAAATAGCATTGGAAAAAGGTTATTCATTATCAGAATACGGACTAAAAGGAAAAGATAAAAAAATTATAGATACGAGTAATATAATTAATTCTGAAGAAGATATATTTAAATTCTTAAATATTACATATGTTCCTCCAAATAAAAGAAATATAATGTAAATTATAAAATATCATATGATAAACTACCTAGATATTCATTAGAAATATCGTATCCTCTAATATGATTAATTTCTCCATTTAAATCATTAATATCAGGAAGTCCTTGAATTTTATATAAAGGTCCACTTTTAATTTCAAGTTTATAAATGTCTTCAGTGTCAATATTTAAATGATAGTTATTAGTATCTATTATATTTGTTTGAGCAGCTAATAAATGTTCTTCAGAAATATACGGGACATATCCACTATCATTATTATCTTTTTCATTAAATATATTTTTTTTCTCAGGAATATATAATGAACATTTATTGCAAGTGTTAATATGTTCTTTATGTTCTTCTTTATGTTCTTCTTTATGTTCTTCTTTATGTTCTTCTTTATGTTCTATTTGATATTTATTATCAGTTTTATGGAGTTTGTTAGAAGAACTTTCATTATTTTTTTCTAATTCATTTTTTTTCTTTATTTCTTCACTATAAACTCTAAAATATATTATAAGAACACCTAAAGTTAATATAAAACCGGTTATATTATCTATTATAATTAAAATTGTTATACAAAAAATAGCAATATATAATTGGATCATTGCATCTTTAAATATTTTTTTAAAAGGTATATCTTTAATAATTATTATTGCAAATAAAATAATAAATGCTAATAATCTTAAGGAGTTAAGAATCATTTGTATTTATATTCTATTATAATTCATATAAAAAAATGATATGTATTATAATATGTATATTAATAATAAATTATATGTTATCGATAAATGGATATAGTATTGCTAAAACATCTTTGGATGCAACGCAAATTGAAAAAATTAAGAAGGAACTAACTATGAAACCACAAGTAAATTTTGATATGGGTATAAAAAATAATGAACCAGATACTATATTTGAATTATATACAGAAACTGAAAATAGAATATATATACCTAGATATTATGGTTTGAAAAATTTTGGTCTTCCTAATACTTGCAAATTAACTGGTGGAGCAGATATTTCAGTTGCTTTTATTGGTAAATTAAGAGAAGCACAGGTAGAACCTGTTAAAAACTTTCTAGAAGCAGCATATAATCCTTTAAAAATGGGAGGTATTATTTCTGTTCCTTGTGGTTTTGGTAAAACTATTATGAGTTTATATATTGCTTGTCAAATTAAAAAAAAAACGATGTTTATTAGTCATAAAGACTTTTTAAATCAACAATTTATAGATACTGTTAAAGAGTTTGCACCTGCAGCAAAAATAGGAATTATAAAACAGAACAAAGTAGATACAAAAAATAAAGATTTTATTATTGCATCTTTACAATCTCTTGCAATGAGAGATTATGATGTTAAAATTTTTGAAGATATAGGTTTTGTTATTATAGATGAGGTTCATCATACAGGCGCGCAAGTTTTTTGCAGAGCATTTAAAAAACTAAATACTCCTATCATTCTAGGTTTATCTGCTACTTTAAATCGTAAAGACGGAATGCGTAAAGTTTTCGAATACTATATTGGATGTTCAGTCTATTCAATTAAAAATAAAGAATATACTGACGTTAATGTAAATATTCATAGATATTATGTCCCTAATATTGAATACTCGATTGTTAAGAAAATGTGGAATGGTAAAGAAAATATTGCTGCTATGATTAATAATATATGCTCATTTAATCCTCGAACTGAATATATTATATCTATATTGATTAATATATTGAAAGAGGAACCAGATAGAAGAGTATTAATTTTAAGTGAAAGAAGATGTCAATTAAAGTCTATCGAAGACCTTATTATAGAACACAATATTGCAAATAAAGATTATGGGTATTATATTGGAGGAATGAAACAAGATCAATTAAATATTTCTTCAGAAAAACAAATTATTTTGGCAACATTTCAGTTAGCATCAGAAGGGTTTAATGTTCCTTCTTTAAATACATTGATTATGGCATCTCCTATTTCAGATATTCAACAATCAATTGGAAGAATTCTCAGAGAAAGACCAGAAAATAGGAAATATATTCCATTATGTATAGATATTGCAGATGAATTTTCAGTTTTTCATAGAAAAAATAATACAAGATTAAAATATTATAATAATAATAAATATAATGTTTCTTATTATCAAGACAATGAAAAAATAGAATATGTAAAAGAAAATTTTGAAAATGAATGTACTGATGAAAGTAAAAAAATAAAAAAACTAATGTTTATTAATGACGATGATTAAAATATTAATGTAATATAGTAATAAAGCAAAGTATAATATGAAAAAAGAAGATGAATACAATTATTTTGAAGATATATTATGGATAATATTAATAGTATTACTTTTATTAGCAGTTGGATATTATGCTAAATATTATTATAATACTTATATGAATAATCAACTATTACTTTCTAATGCTAAATCTTATGCAAATGATCTAGTTTCTGATATAAATAACAGAAAAAATGAAGAGTATACCACTTCTGCATTAATGAATAAAAAATTAGAATCTAATAAAGACAATGATGTTGCTCCCCAAAAACTTGTGAATTTATATGAAGAAGATTATAAAGTTATAAGAAATAAAAATGATATTGAATGTACAAATAAGGATACTATCTTATTATATGATAACTCTTACAAAACAGATAACGAAAGTTTTGATGTTGAACTAATAAGACCTTATCTTAAAAAAAATAAATTTGATAAAGAGTTAGAAAAAGTGTACACATCACAAATATCAGAACAGAATGAAAAAGCGGGAGAAATGTATCAAATATATGACTATTCTTTAAAAAAACAAAAATCTGACCTACCAGTTGCAAATGTACCTATTTATGCATTATTAGATAATAAATCACTCAAATTATCAGAAAGAGAACAAGAAAAATAATTTACACTAGAAGTAATATAAAGATTATAATATATATATATAATTAAATGACTAAATATACTAGTGTTATTATTACTATACTATCAGTAACAATAGCATTTTCTTCTATTCCATTTGTAAAATCTAATATATTAATTAAAAATAATAATTATTTTAATCCTATTCATATAAATGATACATATGATATTTTTAAATATAAAATTTTTGAAATAAAAAATAACAGACTAAACACAATTTCATCGATTATAAATCAGTTTCGTAGTTTATATCATCCCTTTGACAGAAAAATACCGCTATATTACAATCTATATACGAATAGCACTTAAGATATATAGTTCAATAGTTTTTTATATATTACACGTATATCAATAACATTATTAACATTATTCTTCTTTTTATCAAGTAAATTCTCATTTTCTTCGCTAATAATTTTTATTTCATTTAGTTCTATTTTTTCTTCTTTTTTGTCATTTACTTGTAAAACTTTTTCGTATTTATCATTTATGAAATAAAAGAATGCAAACATATTCTAATTATTATAATAGAATTATTACAAATATTATCAGTTTTTATATTTATTATACAATTTTTACTCAATACAAATGAGCGATCTTTATAATTAGATATATATTTTGAAAATTCTTTAAGGGCTTTATATGAGCATTTTATTTTTATTTTTTTGAAAAATAATTCGCATATAGGTAAGTATTTTAAAGATTGCAATTCTCTTTCATTATAAAGTCCAGTGTATTCTTTATTAATATTATTATAATCTAATTTAGAAATTAAATTATTTATTATTAATTCATTGAAAATATTTTGCGTATTTGAAATATATTCTTTTAAATCAAAGAAGGCATCTATTATACTACCTTCTTCTATATCTTCATTATTTTTTAATTTTAGCAAAGCTGGTTTTATTTTATCTCTTATTTTACCTCTTACAGACCATTCAGGTGTACTATCATAAAGATATGGAATTTTATTTATATTTGCATATTCAATAATATACTTTTTTTCTATGTTAAGAAATGGACGCCACATCATAATTTCTTCAATTTCTTTTAATATTTGCATACCAGATAAATTATCATAGTTACTTTTATTAGATATGTTAGTTAAAATATTTTCAAAACAATCATCCTTATTATGTCCTAGTAAAACATAGGTTCTATCATTATTAATATTCTGTCTATACATATCATACCTTATATTTTTTGTTATTTTTTCATATAAATCTCTTAAACCATTGTGCATGCAATCTATTCTTTTTATTTCATTTATAGTTCTAAAATATAATTTTATACCCAATTTATTACAATAATAATTTATGAAATCTAATTCATCTGTAGATGTGTTACGATTATTATAATTTATATGAACTGCAATAATATTTTTAATTTTTTTACTATTATGAAAATCTTTTATATATTTACAAATATACATACTTACCATACTATCTACACCTCCAGACAATGATATTATTATTGTAGAATTATCTTTAATATTTTCAATTTGTTCTAACATATGATTATAAATAATGCCATTAAGAGAAGATATATATATTGTTTTTAAAGATGTAGGGTCTAAAATTTGTTTATTTATATCTTTCCAATTTTTAACTGCTATTGTGTTTTTCATTGATAACATATTAATATCCTTATAAATATTGTTAAGAGTTGCGTAAATATATCTTCTGCATTTTATTTTATATTCATTGTTACTTTTATTATATAGATATATGTAGTTATTTGTAATTTCATAAATTTTATCTATATCTTTGATGTGTCTATATGGCAAATATATAAAACTAAGTTCATCTATTGAAAAAATAGTATAATCATTACGATATAACAATATATTTGAAAAATTTACTGCTTTTTTAGTATATTCCATAATATCTAATGTATCGTCATATACGCGCTTATAATGTCTTGTAATTTGGTCTAATAATATAATACACGCAATTATTAGTTTATTTTCATGATTATTAGCATCTTTGCAATATTCATCATAAATATCATATGAAATCTCTATATATTTATAATATTTATCACATAAATATACATCTATTTTACTATTTTTAGAAAACCACCAATCTTTATTATTAAACCATTCATCGTACAAGTTTATTAATTCTTGCATATATTATTATCAATTCATATATTTATATATTCATATATTTGTATTATTAAATGCTATTCTAAATCTGTTCATATTCTTCTATTATATCGTAAGATGTATCTGAAATATCAGACATTTCTTGTTGTATATTAATTTCACAAGATACATTATTTGTTTGCACAAATTTGTTATGTTCGCTTTTTATTTTTTTATTTAATTCAATTTGAATACAATTATTTAATAATTTATTATATCTTTTTTGTAGCAATTTAATTTCAGCATCTTTTTTAATTAATTCTTGCTTTAGTTTTTTAACTTCTCTAATACTTTCTGTATCAGTAATATAATTATTAATTATATCTTTTTCTTTAGAAAAAATATATGATAGATTATCAAACATATTTTTATATTATATAGTAGTGATATAATAATATAGTTTTATATATAAAATAAAGATTTTTATAGTATCATCTATTCTAATCTATATAAAACGTGTGTTTATCACAAATGAAGATATTATGTGTACAATTTAAATATTCTATGATGTAAATATGTATAAAACTACTATGAAAATAATTGTTATATTATATATTTTTAATTTATAATATATTTAAAAAAATGATATATATTTATAATTATAATAGTAATTAAAATGCAGGGTATAATAAGTTTTTCTAATAGAATAGCTTTAAACATTAAAAGTAATGAACACAAAGATTGTATATTAGATGATTTAAATACACTGTATAAAATTAAAATTTTGCAAAGACATCATCATAATTTGGATAGTTCAAATGTTAATGTTGTAACAACAAATCATATGATGAATTTACGTTCAAATGGTAATAGATATTATCTTTATTTTACTCTATATAAAGATGTTGAGACGATGTATTATATAGACAAAAAAATACACCCTGGTTATCAGAGACCGCGAATTATTTTTGGAAGAGGGCTCTTTGATAAAAATTTATTTAAAAATACTCTTCTAGATGGAGAATTAGTTAAATGCAAAGATGCTTCTTGGACTTTCTTAATAAATGATATTATATGTTACGAAGGTAAATATTTAAATAATAATACACTTCCGCAAAGATTGGAAATCATATATAATTTACTAGAAAAACAATATACACCTGATATCACTATTGATGTATGTAATTATAAGGTAAAATGTTATTATAATATGTATAAAGAATCTATCGATGAACTTCATAAACTTTCTAATAACCTAAATTATACATGTAGAGGTATTTATATGTGGCCTTATGATTTAAAATATAAACCTAAATTATATAATTTCGATGATACAAGTGTTATTGATGTTATAAGAAAAACAAAAGATATAACAGAATTTAAAACTATAGATGTAGAAGAAAATAAAAATATTATTTCAACATCAATTACGTCTCTAGAAAATATCAATACATCAACTAATAATATGGGTAATAATATATGCGAATTAAAAAACGATAATGCTAATACTTTCAATACAGATATATTAGATAAAAACGGAAATAAAATATTATATTTGATGAAGACTCTAGAACCAGATATTTATAATATATATGAAAGTGAAAACACAAACGATAAACCTATGGGAATTGCATTAGTTCAAACAATGAAGGATAGTAAATTATTAAGAACTGCATTTAGAGATAAAAATGCAATGACGTTTATTAAATTTATATGCACATATGATGAGAAATTTCATAAATGGAAGGCGATATGTCAAGCATAATAAAATATATCTGCTTTAGGACTATTTTATGCAAAATATTTACCTTGAATATGTAAATAAAATAACTATTTCATTAATGCATTTAATCTATCATGAGATTTATAATTAATTAATTCAAAATCTTCATATGATAATTGTTCTATCCATTCTATTTTTTCTTCTATAGAACTATCTATGTGCGGAGGAGATTTATTAATAATTACTTTTGGCGGATTATATATCTCTAACTCAATTTGTTTTTTTACTTGTTCTATATGCTCAATATATATATGAGCATCACATATAGACAAGCATATTTTTGAGGCATTAATGTGTAATATGTGAGCTATTATAATAGTGAATAAGGCACAACTTGCAATATTAAATGGTAGACCTAAGAATAAATCTGAACTTCTCAATGTTAAATGACAACACAGTCCTTCATTTGTCTTATTAAATACATATAAAATATGACAAGGAGGCAGTGCCATTTTATTTAAATCGCACGGATTCCAAGCGGATAATACTGCACGTCTGCTATTATTATTTTTTAATAATTCTGTTAATACAAATTTAACTTGATCATATCCTACATTGATATTATCTGGTTTTTCTATAAAATGTAAATTATTATCAATATCACAAATTTCTTTTTGTTCTTTAGATGCTATATATTGTTTGCCAAATTTACGCCACTGCCAACCATAAACAGGTCCTAATTCACCCTGTGTATAATTACTTAATCCAATGCTATCTAAATATGCTCTAGAAGAATTCCCGTTCCATATATTTACTTTTTTATCTTTCAATTCATTTGCATTAGTAGAACCTCTAAGAAACCATAATAGTTCTTCTACTATTCCTCTAAAAAAAACCTTTTTTGTAGTTATTAATGGAAATGATATAAATATATTATCAAATTCAATCATATGTCCAAATTGCGATAATACTTCTCCATTTCTAGTATTTTTTGTTTCTCCTTTAAGAGTGTCTTTTAATAATGCTATGTATCCTTCTTCGTTTTTATAGAACATCGCTTTAATATATAAATTCTTAATTATTTATATATTAATATAATAGATAATATAATAGATAATATGAAGGATTGCCCTCCATTAAAAGTATTAAATCCACCTACTAATAGATGTGTTAGTATTAATGGAAAAATTGGAAAACAAATTTTAAAAAAAAAATATAATATTGACATTAGCAATGAACATAATAGTTGCTATATTGATAGTCTTATGGTAGCATTATTTCATTTTAAAAACAGAGTAATTTATAATACTTTTTTTAGAAATACATTAAAAGGTAAATATGCATCAAAAATACAGAATGAAATGCGCAAAATATATAATTATATAAATAAAAACGAGGATATACAAAATAAGAATTGTTTTTTTATAAGAAAGTATTTAGATAAATACTATAATGAACTTGTAAAAGAAAATACAGGTAATAGAATATTTTTTGATAATTCTGATAATTGGCTTACAGAACAAATAGATGTATTTGAATTAATAACCTTTCTAGATAAAATATTTAATTTCAAAAATAATATCAAAATTAAGGATGGTAAAAATAAATATATTAAAAACATGATATTTGAAATATCATCTCATTATCTAATGGGGGTTGATACTCTTGATATATCATCTTTAATACCTATACGAATTGATAAATATGAATTGGACGCTAATAATTATTATAGAAATTCAAAAGGCAAACTTGTTAAATTTTATGAGAAAACTTATGAAATTACAAAAACTAATGGGGTATTAATAATTGAATTATACCGTAATTCTGGAATAATGGGCAAATTAAATACTAAAATAATATATCCTAATACCATAAATATAAAAGGTGATAAAAAAGAATTGAAATTGCGTTCTATAATACTACATAAGGGTTTAACAATAGATGCAGGTCATTATACTGCAATTATTAAAAAAGATAGGAAAACATATGAGTATGATGATATTAAAAATGGTGATAATAAATTGGTAGAAATTGACGAAAAATACGAAAGAAAAATGAGAAGAAATGTTGTAGCGTTAATATATTCTAGATAATTTTACATCATATAAAAAGAACAAGATTAATTATAATTAATTATATCTAATGTCTTTTGATGCTTTACAAAAATTAACCAATAAAAAGACGAGCAAATTACTTACATATATGACAACTTTCTTGATGATGAAACAAATACTTCTATAATTAAATTTTTTAATAACGTTGAATGGAAGTATTGATACAAATCTATCACGTCTATGTGGAAGGATACCTTACCTCATTGGTCAAAGTATTTTTATATATCATAAGGTGATATGACAGAAGATGATACGTCAAATGGTGTGTTTGCACAAGATATGGTACTGGAACACGATTGTTAACAAAAACTATATGAAAAAATAATCTCATTATTACCAAAAAATGCTAAACTTATTAGATGTTATGCCAATGCTCATACTTATGGTAATGATGGTAATATACATTACGATGATAAAAGAAAAAAAACTTTTACGTTTATCTTTTATCCAATGAAAGAATGGAATATTGACTGGGGGGAGAGAGCATTTTTTGGGATAGAGAAAAAAGAGAAATAGTAAAAAACATACTACCTAAGTCAAATAGACTCATTCTATTTGACTCTACTATTTGGCATGGTGCACGTCCATTAAGTAGATATTGTAGTATGCTACGTATTACTTTAATGTTTAAATTTATATTGGAATATAATTAGGTATTGGTATTATCTTTCCATCCATTATGATAAAAATTATGATGTGCATAATACAAAATAATCTGGCGTTAAATGCGGGATTGATACAAGTATTTCACTATTGCGTTCAATTGGAAGATTGATTAATGGATATTTTAATTCAGTATAATGTATTCCATCGCATGATAATGGAATTAATTTTGAACTAAATAAATTATATGCAGGTTGTTTCCGTGTTTTAGTAAGAGGAAATAATGTTTCATATATTTTTGCATTTTCACTAATTATTCTTAAATAATTTGACATAGATTTCTTTGATTTTTTTATATCATTCGGGTTTATAATACGAATTTCACTTGAAAATACAAATGTTCTATTTGGATCAACTCTAATAAAAACTCTTGGTTCTGTTCCTATTTCATTTTTTCCATATGAACTAATTATTTCTGTTTCTACTGATGTATAATCAATATCTATTGAATAATAAGGTGCTCTAAAAAATATATATGGATGTATTTTACTTCTACCAAAATTTATACCTTCACTTTGGAGTTGTTTTCCACTTTTAATTCCTAACTTACATAAACTATCCATTTTTGCTGGTTGCGTAAAATGCGTCCATACTATTATTCCTTTTTTAACCTCTGGTTTTAATATACACACTAAATCATCTTGATACATAATATCACTTTCTACTATTGGCTCTCCTGCTCCACAAATCATTTTGTTTATTTTTTCTTGTTTTATTTAATCATTTTTCGTTAATTTGTAAAAATAATCATCCTTTTTTATTAAGTATTTGACCATATATATTAGAAAAACGGCGTTGTAAATGTCCAAAGGTGTAAAAAATGAGTACATAATTAAATAAATTTTATAAATTTTAAAAAGTTTATAAAAGTTTAAGAAAAATAAAATTATGTACTCATTTTTAATTTTAGAATAATATATTAAAAGATATAATGAAACATTTGATAATAGGAGCAGGTATAACAGGATTATATTTAGCATATAAACTACTATCACAGGGCATTAAAGCTACCGATATTATTATTTTTGAAAAGTCAGATAGAATAGGCGGTCGTATTTATACTCACGAAAATCGCGGATATAAATATTCTGCAGGTGCTGGAAGATTAGGAAAGAAACATAAATATGTTATGAAATTAATAAAAGATTTTAATTTACAAGAACAAATTATAAATATTAATAAAAATAAAAATTATTTTGTTGATGGCAAATTAATGAATGATCAACAATTATTGAAACATTATAAATCGCAATATAAAAGTCTAGATGATTTATGGAAATATGCTATTGAAAAAAAAATAAATACTAATAAATATAATCTGAACAATTATAATCTACATAATTATTTCTCCTTAATATTACCTTCAAACGAAGTAGAATTATTAAAAATATCTTTAGGATATGTTGCTGAAATATATGATATGAATGCATATAACGGATTGCTAACATTACGAAAAGACTTTGATATAAAAAATAATGATTTTTTTGTACTGCGAGATGGAATACAAATATTATGTGATGTATTATACGAACATATTAAAAATGAGGGAGTTGGTATACAATTATCTTCTACTCTAGAAGATGTATTTGATGATAAAAAATATATTATTGTTAATGGAACTACTTATAATTATTCAAAACTATATCTTACTATAAAAAGGATTGATTACATGGATATAGCTTTTTTTAAAAAATACGATTACTTATTTAATTCAGTTGTTGAAGGGACCTTATTACGTATATATGCTAAATATAAAGACGTATGGTTTAAGAATATGCCAAAAGTACTTGCACAAAATAAAATACAATTTATTATACCGATAGATTATGAAAGTGGATTAATACAAGTGAGTTATAGTGATAGTTATAATGCAGATTTTTGGAATAATTTTAAAAACGAAAAAGATGTTATGAAATATATTACAAAAATATTAAATGAAATGTTTCCAGATAAAAACATAAAGGATCCTGAATGGATTACTATGCATTATTGGAAAGCAGGAGATCACCTATGGAAAGTAGGAATTGATTCAAAAAAAATACAAAAAAATATTGATGATATTTTTATTTCTAAAAATATATATATATTAGGAGAAACATATAGTAATAGACAATCTTGGATTGAAGGTGCTATAGAGACTGTACATAAAAAATTAAACATATAAGTAAGCAAACAAGAACGTAAACAAGTAATATATATTATACTATATTCATAGTGTTCTATGTAAACAGGTACAATCATTAATATTTCCCCCACAAAAGTTGGTACATAAGAATTGTTGTTTTCTAGTATTTTGACGGATTACATCTTCAAAACTCTTATTTTTATAATGATTTCTATAATAAGTAGAATTATCAAATTGTTGTTGATTATATTTATTAATGATAACCCTGTTTTTCATAAAAATATTATAAATGTCTGATGTAATATTTAAAGTCTGTTTAATATTATTTCTATTTGCGAGCGCCATTCTGTTATATAATTAATATTTTAAAATCTTAAATCAATTTTTATTATTTTATTATTATTAATATTATATTAAATGGATTATAGTAAAAATTTTTTATTAGTTACGGCATTAATAATATATTTTTTTCCTATAATTTATACATTTAATTGTTATGATAATAATAATACAATATCAAGTATAATATCTAATGAAAAAAACAAAAATATAATATTATTTTTCATGTTACTTATGGGTATTGCAATAATACTTTATGAGCACAAAAGAAATAATATATATTCTCTAATAACAATAAGTATATTATTATTATCTATATATGGTCTAATTTATTTTAGCGAAGGGCATATATTTCATTATATATTTTCATTTACAGCATTCATATCAATACTGTTTTTTATGTGTATAATATGTAATAATAATAAAACATGTTACGTCATAATAATATTATTATTTATACAAATAATGTTATTTGTAGTTCTTTTGAAGGAATGTAGTGATAATATATTTTTATATGAAGTGTTTTATTTATTGAATTTTGCAATATTTTATTTATATGTGCACTTTATATAATATATATATATATATAAATAGAATTGATAATAAAATGTATGGTATTTATTTAACAACAATTCAATGGATATCTTTATCTCTTTTACAATTTATAATGTTGTACTATATTTTATTATACTATTACACTATTTACAAATATTATAGAATATAATAATATATTTCAATACATTATTATATATATTTATATAAAACATGATGAATATATTTATATGTTATATTATGTATTACAGTTGCATCTTTAATTTTATTAAACTTTCTAATTAAAAGTTATGATGATACACCTAGTAATATATTTTCTATTATTATAAATATAATTGTTGGTATATTTAGTATATTATATATATTCTATTATAGCATTTTTTCTCTCCAAATAATATTTATATTATTATTTACAATATATTATGAAAAAATATTAAAATATCTTATGGTGCTATATTTGGTATAATGTTTGATTGCATATCTATAATATTGTTATCTTTATACAACGCTAATGAAACAAAAATAAAAAAATAATATAAAAATGATTAATATATAAAAAAATGAATTATATATTAATAAAATGTCAAACAAATATAAAATTATATTGAAAAATCCAAATAATTTAATTGCAGATTGTATATATAGTAAAATCAAAAATATTAAATATGAAGATAGAATATTTTTAATTAATAATACAAACAAATATATTTTCGACCATATTATGTTACCTATGTATAACAAAAAAGATATTGAAGAAATAATATATAATTATGGAATACAAAATGCCATAAGACATTTCGTGTTAAACAAGAGATATTATAATAATATAATTGAATTAGTTGATAATGATGAAAACAAAGTGTATATAGGCATCGCATATTATATAATATCAGAATGTTTTGAATATATATTAGATATCGATGTATGAATTTATGAGTGATATCTCTTATTGTTTCCATTTTTTTCCACAAATTAAACATTCCATAAATAGAGTAGATGCTTCATCTCCTGACCTAGTTTGTAATTCATAATAACTAACTTTTTTACTTTTACATCTCATACATGTAATCATATCAGACATTGCAACGATATTAAATTCGTATGCTTCTTTAAGACGCAAGTTATTTTTATCAATAATACTTTTCCATCTTTCGGGAAATATATTATGACATTGCATATAAGGAAGCATATGAGGGTTAAATTCCTTATATTCAACCATTCTTTTTAATAAATCTGCGTTTCCAATATAACTATTTGATTTAAGGTTTGAATAAATACTTCGTGAAATATTAATATATGTATCTATAAATAATTGACATTTCCACGATAATTGTATCTTATTGGAAATGCAATGGTCAATCGTACAATTAAAAACACCAATTTCTAAATCTGTTGCTTCTAGAGAAGATATATATAGATTATTTTGTAATATATTACAAAAATCATCACGAATCTTGTGTTTATTATATTGATTTATTTGTTCATCTGCCTTATCTATATTTTTATTTGAATATTTTTTGATTTCATCTTGTAAATTATATAATTTATAATCTATATTCATAATTTATTTAAAATATAATTATATAGTTCTATCAATTTTTTATATATAAATACTAAAAAATGATATATATATATATTATAATTTACAATGATTTCAAAAGTAAACATTGACAATTATATTTCAAATGATAATGTCAATTTGATTGAAATTTATTTTATAAATAGTAAAAACGGAAACACTATAAATGTTATGACAAACGATAAGATAGAAAAAATAATAGATAATATTTATAAGAAAAGTCGTATAGAAAAATACAAATCATATTTTCATAAAGATAGGGTATATACTTATGAATTATCAAATGATAATCAATATGTATATACAAAAATTAAAAAACAATTAGAAATTATAAATAATATTTTAGTAATTGTATCAAAACAAGATAAACAACCTAACTATACATTTCCTTGCACTAATGATATTGATAATATATGCGAATATACTATTAAAGAATATAAAATATCAAATAGATTATCACTAATAATGAGATATGATAATGAAAATATTAAAACTTTATATATAGAATATAAACATTCTCAAAATGTCGATATAGATAAAATAAATGAACAAATTAATAAAATAATAGCAAAAATATTAAATTAAATAAAAACAAAAATTGATTAATATATAAGTTATTTATTATATAAATTATTAATATGCAAAGTAAAGAACTAAAGTTTATAGACTTATTTTGCGGCATTGGTGGATTTCATCAAGCATTAATTAGACATAATTATAAATGTGTTATGGCGTGTGATATTGATGAAAAATGTAGAGATGTTTATAAAGAAAATTATGGTATCACACCGGAAAAAGATATAAAAAATGTTGATGAAAAGAAACTACCTGATTTTGATATATTATGTGCAGGATTTCCTTGTCAATCATATTCAAATGCAGGAAAAAAGGGAAATCTTAATGATCCTAGAGGAACATTATTTGAGGATATTTTAAGAATAGCAAATGAGAAAAAACCAATGTTTATGTTTTTAGAAAATGTTAAACATATCAAAAAAATAGATAATGGCAAAACCTTTAATCATATAATTAAAAGAATAAATGAAACAGGATATTATGTTAATAAAGAGGACACAATTTTTGAATTATCTCCGCATAATTTGGGTATTCCTCAACAGAGAGAGAGACTTATATTTGTATGCATAAATGAATCAATTTATGATAAAGAAAAGGTTATTAAATTTACATTACCAAATATACCTATTAATATTGAAAAAATAATAGAAACTGATAAAACACTTACATCTAAATATAAAATACCAAAGGAAATTGAAAATATTTTAAATATATGGGATGAAATGATACAAAATTTTGAGACAAACGAATCATTAAGTCCCACAATATTATGTAATGAATTTTATAGAAAATATTCAGAAGAAGAATTTAATAATTTGCCTGTATGGAAAAAAGACTATATTACTAAAAACTTGCGACTTTATAATAAATATAAAGATAAATGGGATGAATGGTATAGCAAACATAAAGAAGTATTATTGAAAAAAGAAATTAATGGAAAATTAGAATGGCAGGTGGGTAAGAAAAAGACTAATGATAGTATTTGGAATTATTTTATTCAGTTTAGACAATCTGGTATTAGAATTAAAAAAACTAATTACTTTCCTACATTAGTTGCAATAGTACAAACACCCATATATGCAAAGGAAAAAAGATATATTACACCTAGAGAATGTGCTAGATTACAATCTTTTCCAGAAAACTTTATTATTCATAATAATGATAAGATTGCATATAAACAATTTGGAAATTCTGTCAATGTTGATGTAATTAGTTATATTGTAGATTTAACACTAGAAACTTATTGCTTAATATGTTCATAATATATTTGATTATATATGTCAACTTCAATTGTTTGATTAACCTTATCTATTTCTTCATGAAGCAAATCTGGAAATTTGTAAATATATTCTGGATTATTCTTTTTTATATGAGTAAAAAGCTTACTTTTATAAGAGATACTTCCGGCATCTCTTTTTAAAAAACTATCTGTATTAAATGTTTTAGGTATTACATAAATTAAACCGCTATTAATTACAACTACTATAGTGTTGATATCATCTAAATTATGGTCTTTTGTGCTCTTACAATTAATCATTATAACATCTCCCTTATCATTTAATTTAACCTTTATTGAAAACCTTGTATTATTCAACTGAATATCATTTTTATATTCTGACCCTATTTTATGCTGCATATCCAAATCTAAACTGTTAATTCCAATATTTTGGAACATAGAAATTAACGCTTTTTCTCCTAGTTTACCATAAATAAACTTATATTCATTTTTTTGAGGCGGAAACTTTTTGCTTATAATTTTAAATTCATAATGACATTTACGAAGAGTATCACAATTTTTTTCTAGTTTCATTTGTTCTACAAGATAATTACACATTGTCAAATCAGCGTCGTCGCTTTTAATGACAACATTAGTATCAGTAACAATATTAGTATCAGTAACAATATTAGTCGTCATATCTCTTTTTATATTAGTTCTAATATATCTAGAAAAAGTTATTGACAACTTTACAACGCTATATGCTCTAGTAATTGTTAATCTAGATATTCAGAAGTCCTTTAGTAGTGAAAAACATCCTCCTATTCACCCCTATCAATTTTTTATATTTTTTACAACAATTATAACATTTTATAGTTAACACAAACAAAAATTGATATAATAATAAAAATTGATATATTTATTATTATATTTTAAATTATAATTAATACATATATGGAATATTATTCATTTGTTGAATTTGCTAATATTTTAAATAATGATAATTGTATAACAGATACATCTCGTAAAATTTATTATATTAAGGAATTATATGATTCTTATACAAAATATCTTATGGTACGTAAATATAGCATTGATAATATTAAAAATAAGAGAATGTACTCTGTTATTAATAACTATATTGATTTTTACGGAGACAATAAAAATTATGATAGAAACAAATTAGAGAGTGAGTATAAGAATATGATTGTTGATAACTTTAATAAAAAATTAAATCCACCAAAAAGTTTCTTTACTACATCACGTAGAGATTATCTAGATTATGAATATAAAAAAAAAATCAAAGAAGAAAATTGTGATATCAATAATCACTATAAAAATATAAATAAAAAGTATGAATATTACAATAATCATAATAAAAATAAAAATATAAATGTAAATATTGAAGACATTGAGGAAATATATTTATATGAAGATATGCAGGTAGAAGATAATATGTCTTGTAGTTATAATAGTGATGATTATTATTATTATGATTGCGATATACTATCTGATGATGAAAGCGATTATTATTCAGATGATTTATCATATATCTATTAATTCTAATATTATAGAATAGTTAAAATAAGTGCTAAATTATTCTTTTTTATTTATGCAAATAAAAGTATCAAAAATTGATATAGGTAGGTATTATATTATTTATAAATATATTAATAGTATAAGTATGAAAAGAAAAATATATATAGGCGCGCATATAAAACGTGATGAGCGCGGTATTATAGAAACAATGAATAATATTAAAAATAATGGAGGAAATGCTTTACAAATATTTGTGTCTAACCCTAGAAGCAATACTATAACAAATATGGATACTTATATTAAAATAGCACCATTTGTACAAAAATATCTCAAAGAAGAAAAATTTAAAATTATAATTCATGCTCCATATACTATAAATATCGCTAAAGATCTTCTAGAATGCAAGAGGACTATGTTAATAGAAGATTGTTATTGGATTAAATTGTTAATTAATCAATTAGTAATTGCAGATATGATGAATGCGGAAGGTATTGTTTTGCATGTGGGAAAGCATGTTGAATTATTAAAAGGTTTACAAAATATGAGAAATGCAATAGAATATATAGTAAAAGAAATGGATAGAAAAAAATTAAAAACAAAATTAATCATTGAAACACCTGCAGGACAAGGAACCGAACTTTTAACAGATTTAAATGATTTTGTTGACTTTTATAATAACTTTTCAAAAGAACAACAAAAGTATTTGGGAATATGTTTTGATACAGCACATACTTGGGCACTAGGTTATGAATTAATAGAAGCATATAATATATTATTTAAAAAAAATAGCAGTGATGTAATTGTTATTCATCTAAATAACAGTTTAGTGAAAAAAGGAGATTTAAAGGATCGACATTCTGTAATGTTAGATGGACAAATATCTGTTGATAATATGAATAATTTTATATCAAATCTAAATACAAAAAAAATCCCAATAATTATATTAGAAACACCGACAGATAATTATAAAACAGAACTTAATCATATTAAAAATTTATTAGAATAATTATTATTAATTTTGATTAATGGTTGAATTAATTCTTGCATTATCTAATGTTTTTTTCATTTCATTATCATAATCATCGCATATTTCTCTTATACTACCCCATTTACATTGAGTTTCAGAAACATTTTTTATAGTATTTTCCCTAACTTCCCATAATTCTATTAGAGTATTTAAGATATTTTTATTATTTTTATTAAAAATTACTTCAACTTCATCATATGTCATTTCATCGGGCGCCTGTTTAAATACTTCATCCATTTATATACTTATTATAGATATTATTTTATATATTCTTAATTCTTGCATGTTCTTATATGTTCTTATATTTTTCTATTTTATATTTTTTATAAATATATTCGGATAATTCATAAGCTATTTCTTCATAAGGATGTTCTTCATAATAATCTCCTGATACATCAGTTATTCCAGAAGGTTTATCGTTTTTATAAGTACATATAGAAATCTTATCTGTAGATATTTTTTTATAAAGTTTTTTATTTATATCAGGGTTAGACCTTTTGTATTTAATTTGTTTAATTAATTCAGTATTATTACTAATCATTTCGTCAGTTAATTCGATATATCCCATTTTTACAATTATATTTTTAAATATATCTTCATTATTTCTCTGATATATATGTATTTTTTCGTGAATTAATATTTTAATTAATTCTTCCTCATCGTTTGTAAGAACATAATTTGATAAAAATATTACGTTTTTTCTAGTATGAGGCAAACCATTTTCATAATTTATTTCACCCTTTCCTGTTTTTAAATTTGTCTTAGAGAAAATCCATTTAATATTTGATAATTCATTAAAATTAATGTATTTAACATAATCAATATCATTAAATTTTATATTACGTAATAAATTATCAGCAGATAATGCACATTTATTTAATATTTGAATCTCGTCTGCTGTAAATGTAGATGAACGCATTTGAATTATTTCTATATAATCTTTTGAAGTATTCACATTTCTAGCATATAAATCTAAAGCAGAAAAATTACTTACATATTTGTCTTCATCGTCTCTTAAAAATTTAGATGTGTCTTGTGCCGACATATAAATAATATTATTCGAATTATTAAAGTAATAATACATAATATAATAAATAGCAAATGATATGCATATTATAGAGATTATTATTAAAGAAGCTAATATAATGTAATTATATAGCATATTTATACTAATATTATATTATAATTTATAATATAATTTTAATTTTAAATTTTTTTATTTTAATTTTTATTTTATACATCTCCCTTTTTAGTTCTTTTCCATCTTTTCTTTCTGTTCTTTCTGTTCTTTCTGTTCTTTCTGTTCTTTTTTTTCTTTCTTTTCTTTCTTTTCTTCTATATGATCTCCAGTTTTAGATTCAGTATTAGTTTCTGATTTATCTTCTGCTATTTTCTTTTTTATTTTATTTTTCTTTATTTTGTATGCTCTATTAAAACATACTTTACTATTATCTTTATTTTTTATAACGTGATTAAATTTCATATAGTCGCCGCTACAATATAAGTTCATATATTCTATAGAACTGTTTGCTATTTTTTGTATTTTTTCAGTATTATTTACTTCAGATAATGAAGAATTTTGTTTAGAAGCATTATATACAATATCACCAGTTACTTTATAAAAATATACATCATTATTTTTTATACAATACTGATAGTTGCGTTTATCTTCTAAAATAATACTAGATTTATCCTTTAAACTTTTCCATTCCTTATTTTTTTCAGCATTTATTAGTTTATTATATATTACTCTTATATCTTTATCAACTATTATTTTACAATATCCATATGAATTTATAGTGTTATATTCTATTATATAATTATCTATTGGAGTTTCTGATCTCATAAGTATCATATTATCGTTAGATGTAGTTATTTTAATCATATCAGATTCAGGTATTACTTCATTAACTAAATCAGGGTCAGCACCTCCCGTTCCAGACATTATTTGGATTAAACAATAATCAGTTACATCTATTTTTTTACTTATTTTCATTATGTTAAAATTATGACAATCAGCACACAAATAAATACAATTATTTATTACAAGCGTTTCATATAAAGCATCTAATATATTCTGTGCAATTTCAACATTTTGTAGTAATTCATCTACTTTTGTTGTGCTGTTAATTTTAACAAAAAACAAAGGAAAATGTCCCATAACAAATATTTGTTTATCACCATTTTTCTTTCTTTCATCTGTTATAGTTTGATTAATATTTGCAATATAAACTAAATCTAAATTATTAGTATTAATAATTATCATCATATAATTTTTAGAATATTTAATTCCAATTTCTTTACCACTAAATAATAATATCTCTTTTTCTTTTTTATCATTATGTCTTTTAATATCAATTTTACTATCCAAATTTTCTAAATACAATTCTTCACTATCACTAGTAACTTCTGAGATAAATTTAAAGATTGGGTTCTCATCAGGGTTTTCTAATTTAGGAATCTGTTCATTATAATTCAATAAAACCTTGTCTTTGTCACTATTATTTTTAATCTTAGACATAAAATATTTTTGTGTTTTTATCATACAATCATCTTTTCTTGGAGAAATAAAGTTACCATTTGCAGTAGTATCATCATCCTGACTATCTTTTACCTCATCGTGATTACCAACACAAATATATACATTTTTTTTCATATCGTATAATAAATAATATCCTGATATTAATACAGGTGTTAAATAATGTACTAACTCATCATCTTTAATTTTATTACTTTCTTTTTTAATTATATTTTTTAATTCTTCGTTGTTTTCAATTAAAAAATTATACCAGTTATCACCTGCAATATATAATGTATCAATAGATTTTTCTAATTCTTTAATAGAATACAATACAATATCTCTATATAAAAAATTATCTTCTTTGCAATTAATATTATTCCAGCAACCAAAAAATAAAAATGTATTTAAATCATTTGAATTTATCAATGACATTATATTCTAATAATATAATTATAAAAAATAAATATATTATAAATATAATTGATTATATTTATCAGATGAAATATTAATCTTTTTTTTACAATATTTATCATAGAAATTATTAGTAATATTAAAAGGTAATGATATTTTAATAGAATCAATTGAAACATATATCATCATATTAATCCAAGATACGGTATTATTAATAGCTCTTTTTAAATTACGAACACCATCTTCTTTTTCAACATCATTTATGATATATTTTAATAATTCATTTGTAAATATGATATCATCTTTCTTTAAATTATATTGTTTTAATATTTCAGGTATAATATAATCTCTAGCTAATACTATCTTTTCTTCAGAATTGTATCCATTGACATTTATTACAATCATTCTATCTCTTAAAATAGGATTAATTAATGTATCATCATTGTATGTAAATATAATCATAGAACGAGAAATATCAATATCTATTTCTTCAAAATATCTGTCATTAAATTTATCATTTTGAACAGGGTCTGTAATATGTATAAGCGTATTTATAATTTCTTGACCTTTATATGTATTAGAAACTTTATCTAATTCATCAAATAATATTAGAGGATTCATTATTCCAGTTTTCATTAATGATTCGCATATTTTACCGTAAGAAGAACCTTCATACGTGTAAGAATGACCCTTGAGAAAAGATGCATCGTCTGTACCACTAAGTGATATAAAAACATTAGGATAATTTAGAGCATTGCAAATACCTTCTTTTATAAGTTTAGTTTTTCCAACACCTGCACTTCCTTGTATTCCAATTATATATCCAGATGCTTTTGGAAATGATATTAATTGTGCTAAAACTCTTACTATTTGCTCTTTTGCATCTTTATGACCATATACAGTCTCGTCCATACGTTCTCTTATATTATTTAAAAAATTGCATATAGATTCATTGCCATCTGTAATTTTAATAGGTATTTCATAAAAATTATTAAAAGGAATATTATTTAATGCTAATAACCACGAACTAAGTTTATAATATTCAGATGAATTATTGTTCATTTTATTAAAATTTTCAATTTTAGTTAGTATACTTTTTTTTGTACGTATATTAATATCTGAATTGAGTATCTTAAAACGAATAGGAACTTCTGTAAGAATAGAACAGTTATCAACACTTTCTTCTATATTAACTAAATTTATCTTATCATTTTCTGGCAAAATATCAAAGAATTTTTTTTCTATAGTATTATATCTATTATAAAATTTATAGACTTTCTTATTTATAGGATGTTTTCTAAGATTTAAAGAACTTTTTTTTGAATTATTGTTATTATTTAATATTAGATATATCATATTATTATTTTTATTATCTAATTCGTCTTGAAATTTATTAAAATTATTATTGTAATATAATCTATTTATATTTTTATTGATAATATCTTCTGATAGTTTTGTATATTCTGCTTCTTCTGCTTCTTCTGCTTCTTCTACTTCTTCTGCCTCTTCTGCTTCTTCTGCTTCTTCTGCTTCTTCTGCTTCTTCAATTTCTTCAGTTTCTTCAGTTTCTTCAGTTTCTTCAGTTTCTTCAGTTTCTTCAGTTTCTTCAGTTTCTTCAGTTTCTTCAGTTTCTTCAGTTTCTTCAGTTTCTTCAGTTTCTGAACTATATTCTAGTGTTGCCATTTTAATAATATATGGAATTATTCATAAGTATTTTTATTATTATTATAAATAAAAATAGATAAAAAAAAGTTTATATTATATATTGTTATGATTGATTATTCTCTTGTTTGTGAAGATTTTATAATTTTTATAAGTTCTTTATTATTATAATTTTTTGTTGTCTTTGAAGTATTAGAAGCGATATCAGGGGTAGCAGGAGTAGCAGGAGTAGCATGAGTAGCAGGAGTAGCAGGAGTGGCAGGAGTAGCAGGAGTAGCATGAGTGGCAGGAGTGGCAGGAGTAGCAGGAGTAGCAGGAGTAGTAGGAGTAGCAGGAGTTTTCGAATTATTATAAGTATCATTAGTCGGTGTATAATTATCTTCATCATCTTCGTCATCTTCGTCATCTTCTGGAGCATTTTCGAAATTTTCATAACTTTTCACAAATTCTCTACCCCAATAATAGTTAGATGATACAGTTCTAACAATTTTGTTAATATTAATAATGAAATAGGTAAATAAACAAATTATCAAAATAATAGCTATTAAAAAGAGTATTCCTAAATACATATTATTTGTAAAAAGATTAATAGTATAAAAACCTACAATTATTATTGATAGTAATATAATTGAATATATATATACATCATAATTAGCATTTTCATATTTTATGAAATCTGTATTTAAGTGTGCATCTCCTGTTTTATTTTCAAGGAAATAATTAACATAATTTTTATCATTGTATCTATTTGATATTAAACTATTTAAATCAGTTTCTTTATTAAATAATGTTTGAGTATCAGTATAATAAAATGTCATTTTAATTGCATTTATTAATTCTCTTGCTCTATCTACTAATCGATTCATAACAAGAGATCTTTTTCTCTCTAAAATATTAGAATCATTTTCTGCTTTTTGCACTCCTGTTATAGAAGAGGTTGGATCAACACAATCATTATCACATATGGATGTAGAGTAAACTGTTGTATATTGTGAGCTTGCAGTAAATCTTTCAATATAACTTTCAGTAATGAATAAAACATTAATTATATAATATACAGCTAACATTAATATAGTTACTCCAAAACAAGCTGCTGATATTATTCTTATTAATGATTTGTCAATTTTGGCGATATTAATAATAAATATTACAGCAAGTATTATTGCAACTATTGTAATATATATAACATATTCATAATATAATATTGTATTTTTAGATTTATTAACTTCATATAATGAAGTATTATTTAAAATTTTTGTTTTATTAGAATTAATATTTCTATCAATATTTTCTATTGAAGATTTTAAACGATCATTTGTGTTTTTTAATTCATAGATTGAATTTTCGTATAAATATACTTTTACATTTTGGTGTAAATATTTAGTTGTACTTCCTGATTCTAAAGGTCTATCTTTTAATATACTTTCAAATTCTTTTAATAATATTATAGGATTATTACCATTACTCATTTTAACATCATTAATGGTAAAAAGAATATTATATTCAGGTATAAGTATAGAATATCTTGTTTTCGTTTCAAGTGTATCTCTAATTAATTTATCTTTAACTTTTTCAATAGCAGGAATACTTTCTCCTGTATAAGGATTTATACTATTATTTAAAGAATCATATACGAAACCAGAATATATTAAATAATTATCATCTGCAACATACGAATGCATGCTATTAGAAGCAGGGCTTATATTTATATTTATATTATTTTCTAATAAATTAATGTTTTTATCAAGAACTGTTTTAAAATTTCCATTAAGTTTATTAACTTTGTAAACAAATGTTTTTTCATAATTTGAATTAAACTGAGTTTTATCTACTTCGTTCGGAGTAATTGTAGTAGAGTTAGTAATATAAGTTATAAACTTATTAGCGGAAGTTACAGTATCTTCACTTGCTTTATATTTTGGATAATTTAATAGTAAGCAATTTTTTAAAGAATATGCTAAATTATAATAAATATTTATTGAGTAAATTGAAGATAATAATAATTTCTTAAGACCTTTAAAAAATACTTTTAAATATTCTAAAGTCGAATTCAAGCTCGAATATTTTATATTTCTTAACATTATTAAAAATGTTCTTATAAATTTTTGATAAGGTTTTTTATTTTCGGTAAAATCTCCTCCTGGAACATCATTAAAATTATATTGTTTGTATCCATAACTATATTTATCAGTTCCGGTTATTAAACTTACACCATCTGCTAAACTGCCATTTCTATCTTCAAATGTATAATTATTATTTACTTGCTGTAATATATTTGCAGGTTTAGAACTAGGTCTTATTGTTGACGCTGCTCTCATTTCGCTCATATCAAAATAACGTAAAGAAGCATTATGATCAACAAAATCATTTCCAATATATAAATATAAACCAGATTCAGCATATTTGTATTTATCATTATCAGGTTCTATAATAAATAAACCTCTTGCCACTTCAACACTATCTTGTTTTAATAAGGGTTTTGTAACTATGTGTATTTTTGTATAATCTTTTACATATTTTTTATTATCATATGAAATTGCTAATTGAGAAAAATTTACTAATCTATTATAATCCGCATTAGTCTCTGCATAAGTCGTCGACAATACTTCCAATCGTGTATTATCCCAATAAGATTGATTATTTTGATAATTTACATTAAATTCAACTGTTAAAAATGCTTCAATTATTTTTATATAAATATCTAATAAAAATATCGTATAATATATATTTTTTACAATTGCTTCATCAAATTGTAGTTTAGTACCTCCTATTCCTGATTCAGTTAATATTTTATTATAATAATGTAAGTGTTGTTTTATTCTTGAACCATTTGCAACTAATTTTTCTATTTCTGCATTAGTTACACCTGCTTGTTCACTTGCATATTTAGATTGGTCAATATTTAAATTAAAACAATTGCTTAATGTGTTTTTAAAAATTTCATTATTAAAAGTGGTTGTTTGAAGTATTTTTAATTCACTAGTATTTTCTACTGGGATCGGAAATTTATCAGTTGCAGAGTAACCACCGTTAGCTAAAGTACCTTCAAAAGACGGAACTAAAAATGTTAATGCGGCTTGAAAAATTGTATTAGAATTATTTATATCTCTAATAGTATCACCGTCTTTAAAGTTACTAATTGAATTTTTTTTAATAATTGATAGCAGTTCACCAAACACTTTGTATAAATCTTTATAATTATTATTTTGTGATGTATCTATACTAGTAGACATTATTTATTTAATACTCTATTATTTTAAAATATATTATATTTTTAAATACAAGACCTATAAGAAAAAGATTCGCCGCTATTTTCATTATACCTATTTATTTTTACTATATCTCCATGCTTTAATCCAATCCATTTAGCGATAGGATCGCTTTGTAAAATTACATGCATATGCATCTTAGTTCTTGTCATATACTCTTTCATAAATTCTTTTGCTTCTTCTTCTGTAAGTTTAGTATGTGTGGGTACATACTCATGTTTTGTAGGATTGAACATCAATTGTTGCAATGTAAAATATTGAAGTTGTCCTCCATTTTTTTGGAAAAGTTTGTCATATTTATTTAATAAGGATTTTACTGTTGTTGATATTGATTCATTATTAAATATTAATATAACATTATTTTTTGACCCATATTTACTAGTAAAATCGTTAGTATTATTACTGTCTTTTATTTTTTCTTTTAATTCATCAATTATCATTTTTCTTAATTTTTTAGTAAGAGCATAAATTACAGATGTATTGGAAGTTTGAATATCAATAACATTTCTATCTGTCTCGAAATCTTCTTTATTCATAGATAATAAGTGTTCTTTAAATATGGAAACATCATCACCGCGATAAACTAGCATTTCTTCAATATTAATATTAACAATATCGATATCCATAACTATTTATTAATAATAAATATATATCTTATTATTATATAATAATAAAAAAGTCAATTTTTATTAATTATTTGATTTTTTGCATATTCAATAATTCTTGGATCAATATAACTATTTTTACATACAGCAGGGGTATTATGTAATTCAATAGCGGTTAATTCTAAAGCTTTTTTAATAGGATTTTTGCAATTATTTGATTTATTTAAAAATTTAGTAAATAAATTATTAGCATTCCATGTACGCAAATCTTTAGAAGTAATTTTTACACCTAATTTATCTATCAAATAATTATTAACATCAGTTGAATTTATGCGAATATTATTGCAAGTAAATATATATTCATCAATTTCTTTATTATCTTGATATGCTATTAATTTTTTAGATATATACTGATATATATATTTATTCTTACATACAGATTTATTACGAACACCTTTTTTGCCGATAAAATCAAAAATTATATGGCAATTTTTATTATCACAATTTATATGAGATAATTTTAATGTAGTAATTCCATATGAATTATTTTCTTTTTCGTATTTTTTATTACCAATTCTAAAACCGCAGCATAATATTAATGTTATAATCATAGCATTAATTTTAGTTTTTTCATCAGTAGATTTTATATCCTTAGAAATACAATTCTTTATTTTCAAAAAATATTTATTACAATCTTCTATCTTATTGTATTTTTTGCAATTTTGAATATTTATATATTTAGGATTATATATAATCTGTTTTCTATTTTTACTATCATATCCATATGCCAGTATTTTCTTATTATTAACTATTGTAACATTATTATACGCAGGAGGAATTTTCATTTTCTTTATTTTTTCTATCAAAATGTTATCAGTAATTTCTATATCATTTTTATAGTATTTAAATCCTGTAATATAAGTACCAATGCGTTTTATTTTCATTATTTAACTATTATAAATAAAATATAATTGTGATGTTATAAAATGATATAAACATATAATAATATATGTATTCATAAACTGAATACATAATGGCGCAAACTAAAAAACCTGCTCAATCTGCACCGACCCCTTCTCCAGTAGTACCTCCTGTACCACCTGTAGAATTGAAACAACCTCCTAAAAAAGGCGTTGTTTCAAAAGTAGTTGAAGATAAAACACCTGTTCCAAAAGACGCTAAAGTTCCTAAGACTGTTGCAATAAGTGCACCTGAAACTGTCGAACCTGATTCTAGCGTTCCTGTAAATGTAGACGGTACTCCCGTTAAAGATAACCTAGTTGGTACTATTATCGAAAAAGTGAATACTCTTTTCACTAGTTTCAAAGAAGTTCAAGCGCTTCTAAAAGTTCTAAGCAAGGAATATGACAAACAACAAAAAATTATCGAGAAAGCCCAAAAGAAACGTCAAAATGCTAAGAACTCTCCTTCAGGATTTGCCAAACCTAATAAAATTTCAGATGAACTATGTGATTTTATCGGTGTTCCTCACGGCACTGAGAAATCGCGTACCGACATTACTCGTTTCATCAATACTTATGTAAAGGAACATAACCTCAACAAACCAGAGAACAAGCGTTTTATTCTACCTGATGATAAACTTAAAAAAATTCTAAATGTTGGAGACCAAGAGGATATCAATTATTTTATTCTACAAAAACTAATCTCACATCATTTTCCACCATCAGCAAGCAAACAAGCTCAAGCTACTGCTGCCTAAATAATTTTAATAATTCTTATTTTTTCTAAATATAATAAAAATTGATATAAATGATTAATTATATATTAATATAAAACAAGTATGCAACTTGAGAATAATATTACTACTACTGACAATGGAGGAATTGCCTTAAAAAGTACAAATAATATCATTGTTGATTATTTTATGTTATTTATGAGAGATTTAGATATTAAAACTAGTTACGATTATCTTGAAAAGTGTTGGATAGAAGATCCTAAAAAAACAGTAGCAATTATCTTTAATGGTCGTGATAGAGACAAGGGAAAAAAAGAAAAAAAAGTAGCAAACGATGCTATGTTGTGGTTGAGAAAAAATAAATTTACTACATATTTAAATAATATTAAAAAATATATTGAAAAATATGGATGCTGGAAGGACCTCAATTATATTGGATATAAGTTAAAGAGTTCTGATCAAAAGCATGAACTTGCACTATTCGCTTATAAATTAATTGAAGATAAAGTGAATTTGAGTAATAATAAAAGCGTATCTCTATGTGCTAAATGGGCATCGAGCGAAAATGATAAGTACGATAAAAGGAGACATTATGCAAAAAAAATTGCTTCAATTATTTATGGGAGCAAAGATGCAAATAAAATGGAAAAATATAGAAAAGAGTATTTAGTACCTTTAAGAGCGCATATTGATATTGTAGAAAAAAAATTGTGCGAACAAAAATGGAGTGATATTAATTATGAAAGTGTTCCAGCAGTTGCGTCAAAAAATTTAAAAAATACATTCATTAAACATGATGAAGCAAGATATAGACAATATCTTGAAGATGTAAAAAATAATAAGAAGAAGATAAATGTTACTGGAATTCTTCCTCACGAATTGGTAGGTAATTATATTGCAGATCTGAGATGTCTTGATAATGTTCCTATATGCGAAACTACAGAAATGCAATGGAGAACAATTATTGAAAATGTTAAAAATTCTGGTAATTTTAATAATACTATCTCTGTTGTAGATTTATCAGGGTCTATGTTTAATGCAGAAAACGGAACTATTCCTGCACAAGTTGCTATTGCTCTAGGAATTATTACATCTATTTGTTGCACAGGACAATTTAAGAATAAATTAATTACTTTTAGCGAAGAGCCAGAAATTGTAAATTTGTCTGATAAACTTGATAAAGATACATGTTTAATTCCAACTCTTCATGAATGCATCACAAATCTTCTAAATATTGAATATGGTTTTAGTACAAATTTTGTTAAATGCAATGAATTAATTATAAATTATGCAAAATTGTTAAATGTTCCGCAAGAAAATATGCCTAAAAAAATGTTTGTATTTACTGATATGCAATTTAATAATGCTTGTAGCAATCAAAGAAACAATTTTGATGATAATGATCCTAATAATTCATTAGATACAGTATATAAAACTATTGTTAAAAAATATAAGGAAAATAATTATGATGCTCCTAAATTTATATTCTGGAACCTCAATTCTAATAGCAAAGAAGTTTTCCCTGTAAATTGCAATACCGAAGGTACTGCGATTGTTTCTGGATTTTCTGAACAACTTCTTAAAATTTTCATGAATTACGATGACTTTAAACCAGAATTTATTGTAGATGAAATTTTAGCACCATATATTAAAGAGGTTGTAATATGCGATGATTAGTTACGATTACTTTGTATTTTAAAGTATATGTTATGCGTTATATATTATTTTTTTAATTTAATAATATTTAATTTATAAAACAAATATTAAAAATTGATTTATATAGAAGAATTTATAATTAATATAATTAATTCTAATGGACTTTACTGATAAGGATTATTATTCAAATATTGTTAAGTATTTGCAAACCTATTGCGAACTTAAAAAGTTGAGCGAGATAAATAAGTCTTCTAATATCTTTGTTGAAAGAGAGACGAAATTCAGAAGTATAGTGATAGAGAAGAAAAATAAGTATAATTGTGATATGTTAAAATGTTATTTAACTAAAAAAATTAGTTATGAGAATAATAATTATAAGAAAATACTAAATAAGGTTAGGAATAGTGTAAATAATATTAGAAGTTTTACAAATAAAGAAAATTTGTATATAACATATAAAATAAATGTGTGTAAATATACAGATTCAATGAATAAAGGATGCTTACCTTATTTAGAAGATATTATTTTATATTATTTTAATCAAAGAAATAAATATAATCTGACTAATAATGATATTCATAAGGCATCAATACAAATATCAAAAACGTTATATAATATAATGTTATCAATAGATAATAATTATAAATTAAAAAACGAAAATATTTTATCGTTGATATATCGTAAACATTATATTTAATTAGAATAGGCAAGACCACCCATACCAGATAATATACGTAATACATTGTAATTTACTGCATATATGTAGATATTTCCAGCTATATGTGATGATAATGAAAGAACCGCAGTATCTATACGAGACATATTGAGAGTGCCACTTGGTTGATGTTCTTCGGGTTTTAGAGCGAATGAATAAACATTGATGCCTTTATGGAAATCATCAGGAGTATTTTCGTGATGTTGGTAAGGTTGGACTAATGAAAAATAGTCGCCTCTTCTTTGCGCAAAACGATCATTGCCATTAAGCATTATTTTAGCTTGCATTACTGGATTTGTTGAATTATAATAATCGTTGAGAGTGGCAGTTGATGATAATGGGTTTGCAGTAGAAAAGTTATTCCAATATACACCTTCTTCAGTCTTTTTAATAGCCCATACAAGTTCTTTGCAAGGATGATTAAAATTCATACGCATACTTTTCATACCATCAGCAGAACTAGAAGCCGTTATATTATCAGTTCCAGTGAATTGTAATTGTTCAATTAAATATTCGTGCGATAATTGAGCAAATCTTCTGCGTTCATCTGTATCTAAGAATATATAGTCAACCCATAATTTAGGATCTTCTAAAACTATATCATTTACAGTGTAGGTGTTGTTTGTGGTGTTACTTTCAAAAGTTGTATTTTTAGCATCTTTATCAAATAAGTTAGCAGCAGATTCATATTCAATATTTATTTTGACTTCGTGATATTGAAGAGCTATTAAGGGAAGTGCTAGACCTACATTGCGGCAAAACCAGAATTCTAAAGGAACATATAATTCATAAGATTCAGTCGCATTTAATAGTGTACAATTATTTGATGAATTTCCACCAATCATTTTATGATAACCTTCGCGTTTGCCCATAGGTAAAGATAACTCATTCCATATGTATAACCATTCAGAATAATGTTTATCTATACGTTGACCCCCGATTTCAAGTTCAATAGTTTTTAATAATTTTTGTCCAAAATTAGGAACTAAAGCTACTTTGTTCGAGGCAGCAGTTCCTGAAGCTTTATTTTTTATTTTTCCGTAAAAATAAATACGGTGTATTAAATCGCCATTACGGGTTAGTTGAAAAGTTGCACGTGAACCTAGCGAATTACTTCCTGTAGCTGTTTGTTCAATAGCTTCAATAGCGAAGTTAGTATGACGACGATAAACAACTTTGAAAAAGGTAATTTGAGGATTACCAGTTAAATAAACATCCTGAGCACCATAAGCTACTAATTGAAGAAGACCACCACCCATTTACGCTATATTCTTTATACTATTAGAGGAGAAAAAAAAAAGGGATATTATAGCAATTTAACAACGTATAAGATAATTAATATAATTTAATTAGAATATGCTAAACCTCCCATACCCGATAATATGCGTAATACGTTATAATTAACAGCATATACATGAAGATTTTTAGAAGAAGCATTGCTTACATATGTACTGTCCATATCTAAATTAAGAACAGCAGTATCAATACGAGACATATTGAGAGTACCGCTTGGTTGATGTTCTTCGGGTTTTAGAGCAAATGAATATACATTGATACCAGGGTTTTGGGGAATATTTTCGTGATGTTGATAAGGTTGTATTAAATTGAAATAAGAACCAGGTCTTGAGGAAAAGCGATCATTGCCATTTAATACAAGTTTAGCGGATGCAACAGGATTTTTACTTCTAACCGCAGATGTTGGTGGATATATTTCACCATTGGTAGTATAAGTGTTTGGTGTAGTAGAATAATTTATCCAATTATTATTCGCATCCCCATGATCGCAAGCAGAAAACCAGACTAATTCTTTGCAAGGATGATTAAAAGATAGTTTGGGTTTCATGTTTACGGCATTTACAGTTTCAGCACCAGTAAATTGCAATTGTTCTATTAAATATTCGTGAGATAATTGAGCAAATCTTCTGCGTTCATCGGTGTCTAAAAATATGTAATCAACCCATAAATTTACAGATGATAATTCATTTATAACATTAGTTGAACCTTGACATTTTGCTTTATCTTGGAATAAAATATTTATCTTAACTTCGTGGTATTGTAGAGCAATTAAAGGTAGTGCTAGACCTACATTACGGCAAAACCAGAATTCTAAAGGTATATGTAGATCAGCTTTTTCTAATTTACCAACAGTTTTATTGGCGCCAACCATTTTTTGATAAGCTTCTTTTTTAGCTTTAGGTAATGAAAGTTCATTCCATACATACATCCAATGAGAATAATGTTTATCTATTTTTTGACCACCTATTTCAATTTCTACATAATCAATTAAGCGAAGACCGAAATAAGGACAAACAGTTGCACCGGCAGCACTGCCTGAAGTATAATCAAGTACAGATAAATATATGCGATGTATTAAATCGCCATTTCTTGATATTTGGCAAGTTACACGATTACCAAAAGTAGGAGTTCCGTTAAAAGTTTGTTGAATGGCTTCAATAGCAAAGTTAGTATGACGACGATAAACAACTTTAAAAAAGGTAATTTGAGGATTACCAGTTAAATAAACATCCTGAGCACCATAAGCTACTAATTGAAGAAGACCACCACCCATTTACGCTATATTCTTTATACTATTAGAGGAGAAAAAAAAAAGGGAATTATATAACACATTTTATTATAACTAATTAGAATACGCTAAACCACCCATTCCAGATAATATACGTAATACGTTGTAATTTACCGCATATATATTAATACCCTCGTATTTAAATTCAGTCGCAGTCGGAGTACCAGTCTCTAGCGTAGGATCTTTAACATCAACCATTAAAGTTGCAGTGTCGATACGAGACATATTAAGAGTGCCGCTTGGTTGATGGTCCTCTGGTTTAAGAGCAAATGAGTATACATTTATAGGATTATTAACTGGAATGCAAGTGTGATGTTGATAAGGTTGAACGTGTGTGAAGTATAATCCTCCTCGTTCTGCAAAACGATCATTGCCATTTAATTGTAAAATAGCTGTTTTAAAAGGATTATTATAAGCAGCTGCTGACGGATCTACATCTTCAATAATATTACTACTATATAGTGAATAAGGAGCGACTCTATCATTTATAGCAGTTGTAGCTAAATTATAGTCATACCATCTATTCAATTTGTGAGTTCCAGTGCTTTTTGCTACCCAGATTAATTCTTTGCATGGGTGATTGAAATTTAGTTTAATTCTGTTTTTGCTTGCATTAAGGGTTTCAGTTCCTGTAAATTGAAGTTGTTCTATTAAGTATTCGTGAGATAATTGAGCAAATCTTCTGCGTTCATCAGTATCTAAGAATATATAGTCAACCCATAATGAGGCATTCTTTATATCATCAAATTCGGTTTCAGTACTGCCAGTTATTAAACAATTGGCTTTTGTTTCTAAATCGATTTTAACTTTAACTTCGTGATATTGAAGAGCAATTAAAGGAAGAGCTAAACCTACATTGCGGCAAAACCAAAACTCAAATGGTATGTATAACGTGGTAGCTTTGTTAGATATTATATCTTTATCAGCGCCAACCATAGTATCATAAGCATATCTTTTGCCTAAGGGTAATGATAACTCATTCCATATGTATAACCAATCGGAATAATGTTTATCTATTTGTTGTCCACCAATTTCTACTACTACAGATTTTATTAAGCGTAGACCTAAGTAATTTACATATGAATCACTTCTAGAGGTGCTTTTTTTCTTGGGCACATCAACTTGTAAATACATGCGATTAATTAAATCACCGTTGCGCGATATTTGACAGGTTACAGTGTTTCCATATCCAACATTTCCATTAAATGTCTGCTGTATAGCTTCAATAGCGAAGTTAGTATGACGACGATAAACTACTTTAAAAAAGGTAATTTGAGGATTACCAGTTAAATAAACATCCTGAGCACCATAAGCTACTAATTGAAGAAGACCACCACCCATTTACGCTATATTCTTTATACTATTAGAGGAGAAAAAAATATAGATTATATGACACAAATTTAATTTTGTATATAAACCTTAATATTTATAATTCAAATATAATGATGTTTAAAGAGAAGTCATCAAAGAAAAAGGTATCTGTTGATATAAATGAAACTTTTACATTAGATGCAATGCATAATAATATGATAAAAGATTTTGAAAAGAGCGATAAAGAAAAACTGTATTATGAAAATAAACTAAAATTTTGCGAAGAAGAAAAAAATAATATATTAAATATTATTAGAAATAGTACAAATAAAGATATAAATACTAAATTATGGTTTAGTAATATAGAATTAAGCGAAGAAATATTAGATATAAAATCAAAATTGAATGAATTAAATAAATTAGATGAAATAGAATATTATAAAAATACAAGTGATATATTATTTCAATATTATGATACTGTAAGCAAACAGTCAGATATTAATCAAAATTTAAATTATTTAAAAGATATTAACAATAAATCAAAAATATATAAAAAAGATAATAATAAAAAAAAGAAGGGTATTAATGTTAATACAATAAACGTTTTGGAAGCATTAAATAACATAGATAAAAAAAAACAAAATGTGGAAAAAACTGTTGACGAAAAAAACAACAGTTGCGAATATAATACTGGTGATAGAATTATTAGTAATGATAATAATGATACTAATAATGATACTAATTTTTATGAGAAAGAATTCTATTATAATGATACTGATAAAGATAAATCAGACACTATACAAGATAAAAGTTCTTTGGTAGATAAATATATGGCGATAATTAACAATAAATATATTAGAACTGTTGAAGAAGAAAATATAGAGATTTGCAAGGTTTGTAAAAATAGTATGATGTGTCTCCAATATGACGCAATAATAGTTTGTAATTTTTGCGGATATCAAGAATTATTATTAGTAGAACAAAATAGACCTATATTAAAGCAGAATACAAAGGATACTTCTCACTTTTGTTATAAAAGAATAAATCATTTTAGAGAATGGTGTAACCAAGTACAAGGAAAGGAAAGCACCGATATTCCAGATGAAATTTTTGAAAAAATTTTAATAGAGATTAAGAAAGAAAAAATTACAGATTTAAAGAAAATAACATATTTAAAAATGAGAGATATCCTAAAAAGATTAAGAATAAACAAATATTATGAACATATTAATTACATTATAAATAGAATTAACGGGATACCTACGCCACAATTTAGTCCTGAATTAGAAGATAAGTTGTGCAGTATGTTTAGAAGTATTCAAGCACCCTTTTTAAAACATTGTCCTAAAGATAGGAAGAATTTTCTTTCATATAGTTATGTTTTATACAAATTCTTTCAAATATTAGGATTAAATGAGTATTTAAAGTATTTTCCATTATTGAAAAGTAGAGAGAAATTATATGTTCAGGACCAAATATGGAAGAAGATTTGTATAGATTTAAATTATAAAATAATACCTTCCTTATAATTTACTAATTTTGAAAATGAGTACATAATTTTATTTTTCTTAAACTTTTATAAACTTTTTAAAATTTCTAAATATTTTTTAATTATGTACTCATTTTTAATTAATAAATTTTTCACATATTACTTAAACCCAAATTATAGGTATTATTTGTATATAAATCTATTATATATAATATTAATGCAATTATAATTGTTAATATTGATATTTTAATAGGTTCTAAACTTCTATATCTAATTAATAAAGTTACAAGAGATATTATAAACCCAAGTAGTATATAATATAATAAAACGTATCTATAATCGTCTCTCATTATTCTATCATATTAAAATATTTTAATATAAAAAATATATAAGAAGATTAAATATAATTATATATATATATATTAAGAATAACAATATGACTGATGTGCAGAATTCGGCTCTTGTATCCACAAGAGAGGTTGATTATTTAGACGAAGATAAACCTATTAGAGGGCAAAATTTTGTTCTTATTTCATTTATTAGTCCAGAAGATGTTATTGTAAATAAAGAAGCCTATATTTTTAGCAAATTTATTGAAAAATTTAGTGGAGATGTGAAAAATCTTCTAGAAGGTATTAAAGAAAAATATCCTGAACAAAAAGATATTGTAAATAATATCATTGAAAATTATAATTACTTATTTAATAATGTAGAAATGAATGAGCAATTAAATTTTTTCAAATCAGTTAATAGTGAAGAATTAGAAAAAAATTATCATACTGATAATAACTTTATTACTTCTATTCGCGGAATTAAAGTAAGAGGTACTTTTGATACTATTGAAGAAGCAAAAAATCGTTGTGAATTTTTGAAGAAGATTGATAATAAATTTAATATTTATATTGCTCAAGTAGGTTGTTGGTGCCCATGGTCTCCTAACCCTGAATGTCTTGAAAATCAAGAATATGCTGAAACTCAACTTAATACTCTAATGAAAGAGTATAAGAAAAATATGGATAATCGCGATGTTATTTTTGAAAACAGAAAGCAAACAATTGCTTCAAATGCTGCTCCTGTAGATGCTCCTGTTGATGCTCCTGTAGATGCTCCTGTTGATGCTCCTGTTGATGCTCCAGTTGATGCTCCAGTTGATGCTCCAGTTGATGCTCCAGTTGATGCTCCTGTAGATGCTCCTGTAGATGCTCCAGTTGATGCTCCTGTAGATTCTCCAGTTGATGCTCCTGTAGATGCTCCAGTTGATGCTCCTGTAGATGCTCCTGTAGATGCTCCAGTTGATGTTCCTGTAGATGCTCCTGTTGATGTTCCTGTAGATGCTCCTGTAGATGCTCCAGTTGATGCTCCTGTAGATGCTCCAGTTGATGCTCAAGTTGATGCTCCAGTTGATGCTCCTGTAGATGCTCCAGTTGATGCTCCAGTTGATGCTCCAGTTGATGCTCCAGTTGATGCTCCAGTTGATGCTCCTGTAGATGCTCCAGTTG
>Ga0194129_10000602_pt1 | contig 67080 bp, 66 predicted proteins | sample TA2KigCa35mmetaG_FD_150862 | JGI IMG/M metagenome (GOLD analysis project Ga0194129, IMG submission 150862) | Freshwater microbial communities from Lake Tanganyika, Tanzania - TA2015038 Kigoma Deep Cast 35m | ecosystem: Environmental > Aquatic > Freshwater > Lake | place: Tanzania: Lake... | reverse complement strand
CGGCCAGTGCGGATGCGGAAGACGCAAAAAGCGCAGCGCACAGCAACGCGAGTGGAGTTCGACGAAACATGATCAAGTTCGGGGGTTACCGGCCTGTTTTCAAATGGTTATTATTGCCAAGGCTGGGCTGCGCAGTGTAGGTGAGTTTAATAACCAACGTCAAGGTTTGATCGTCAGCAGGCCAGCTTTCTGAATAGCCAATCCGGCAATTTTTTGCCGCCCTCCCCCGATCGGCGCTGGATTTCAGGTGAATTGCGGGGCGATCGCGGTTGGCACAGCATCAGCGGGCTTCGGATGACGGAGCGCCGGGCAGCGGCGGCAGCCCGGATTTCCAGCCAAGCGCGTCGGCCAGTTCCTGCGCCAAGCGCTGGTAGCCCGGCGGAGTGAAGTGGATCAGGTCCCGCGCCATCAGTGGCGGATCGGCCAGCATCCAGCGGTAAGCCGAGCCCGGACCGCCCATCGCGTTTTGCATACTCCACGCCAAACACCCGTGGCGTGAGCCGGCTTGCTGCTGTAACTGAAAAATTTTTTCGTGGATGGCAGAAAACCTCAGCAGGTTGGCCGACAAACCACTCGAATCAGCAGCGCCGGCTCGTGCGCCTTTTTTGCGAGACTTAGGCAGCAAGGTGCCTCGGTCGCCCGGGGCAATCAGCACGCAGCGCGCGGTCGGAAACACCAGCCGAAACTGGCGCAAGCCGGCGTCCAGCATCTGCGCGTAGGCTTGAGCGTCGAATGGACGCGCATTACCCTCGTTGGTACCGAACTCCAGCATCACCATGTCGTAGCTCGACTGATCAAAGTAGCGAGCGAAGAAAACCGCATCGAGTTGCTGCCAGGCGCGCATGGTGGCACCCGGTATGGCAAAGGTATCGAGCACAGCTACCGGCGGCTCGCGGTAGTTGAGTTTGACCGCGTGCAGCGTGAGCGCTGATTGGGCGCGCAACTTCAGCACCGAGACCGAGCCGGCGTTTCCACTGATTCTGACCCGACCAAAGGCGTTGTCGGCATCCAGCACCACGCGCGCCTCGGGCCCGCCATCGGCACTGACTACCGCGCTTGCTGCTGAACTCGCGTTGAAGAACAGGTCGACGCTTTCGATCTCGGCATCACCCGCAGCATTGCGCAAATCTAGCCAAAGATACGCACCGGGCTCACCCTGCAGCGCGTTCATGCCGATACCGGTGGCTAAGCGCTCGGTGCGGCTGCTGTAGGCAAGCTCGGACTTCCAGCCATCCATACAAAATCCACGCAGCGGCAGGTTGACGCCCGCGCGGCCCATGGTCAGCGGTAGGTACGACGGGCGCGGCACGCTGCCTTGTGCTCCCAGAACACGACGCAATTCAGCGCTGAAAGAACCCGCCGCAAGGTGACTGTCTCCCCAGATGGCGATGCGGCGCGGAATCAGGCCCGGCTCATCAAGCCGGGGCGAGTGTCGTCGCATGGTGTCGAGCAAGGCACCGATTTGGTCCAACTCTTCTGCATCGGGTGGCTCAAGCGCCTCGGCGGGCGCGACGCGGCGCTGTCCAGCCGGGGCTTTGGCGGGGCAGCGCAGCTCAGTGGCGCGCTTGCCGTTGTCGAGGCTGATATGCCTATTAGCGGTTTGCGCATGGCTGCTGCCGGCAGGCAGCGATAGCAGCAGGATACTGAACGCCATTAGCAGGCGCCCGTTCAGGTGATGGCACATCTCAGTCAGTGCAGGGAATGACGCGCAAGGCGTGTCCGGCCTTTGCACTCCGCACGCCCGAGGCGCGCACGATCTCCGCGCTCAGCGTTTGTATGCCTTTGCTGGACAGGTGCACGCGATCAGCAGCGAAGTAATCATTGCGGCGGCGGCTGATGGCGTTCCAGTCAATTACCTTGACGTTGCTGTACTCACCACTGATCTGCGCCAGCACCGCATTGTTGGGGCCCTCCCAGCGACGCGGCGCTTTGACGTTAATCAGGATGACTCGGCGATCACGCAGATGCGACAGCACGTCACGCAGCGAACGCTCACCCAAAAAGCCGTTGGTGCCGAGATGGATCACCACGGTATCGGCCAGCATCTTGCGCGACTTCAGGTCAAGCACGCGCACCAAGCCACCGCGGATTTGGCGGCCGACGGCGACATCAATCTCGACGCCATCAATCCGACGCAGCAGGTGCTCCGATGCGCCCAGCAGTACCGAGTCACCGATCACCGTTAGCCGTGGTGGCGGCAAGGTATCACTGGCGCCAGACACCGAGCGCCCGCAGGCGGCGCGCAAGGTGCGGTAGGGACGCACCACAACCGGCTGATCCATCGATCGCTCGCCGACTTGATCATGCTCGAGCGCCACCGGCTCGATACCCATCACCGGCGGCGGTGCCGGACGCAGCAGCACCACGAACAGCGCAGCCGCCAGCAGCGCAGAGCCGGTCGAGGCATAGGCAAGGTAGGCGTGCCTTCGCTGCGTGATCCATTCGAACAGCGCGCCGCTACGAATGGGTTGCTCGACATAGCGGTAGGACAACTCAGCTGCGATACCGGTCAGCACTAAACGCACGGCGGACTGCAGCAGCGGGTGATCGGGTAATTCGAACTCGGGCCGCAGCAAGACATAAATCGGCCAGTGCCACAGGTACAGCGCATAAGAACGCTTGCCTAGCCATACCAACGGCGGCTGGCTGAGCCATCGCGGCAGCGAGCCAGCCGACTGCGTCGCGGCGAACAGCAGTACCACCGTCAGTAATGCAAAGCAGATAAAACCGCCACGATACAACCAGACGCTGCTCTCGCCGCTCATCAACATGGTGGCCATCAGCAGCGCCAACGCCGTCATACCCAACCAGTCAATGCGCGTGGCCGGCGCCTGGCCCCATGGCGATGTGGTCGCGGCCGCGGCGTTGGTCTGCGCAATGCGGCGCGCGCGCGGGTCCCACAAGGCGGCTAGCGCCGCACCAGCAAACAAGCCGAATGCATGGGTGTCGGTGCCTAAGTAGGCACGACTCGGATCGACCGCTTCCGGGAAGCCGCGCTGTATCGAGAGCAGGATCATCCAGCCGCCGGAAAGCAGCATGAGCGCCAGCGCCACCCAGTGCAAACGATAGCGCTGCCCGGCACGCAAAATCGCAATCAGTGCCAGCGGCCAGACAATGTAAAACTGCTCTTCGATCGCCAGCGACCACAGATGCTGCAGCAACGGCGCCCGTCCGCTGATCTCGAAGTAAGACTGCTCAGAAAAAATCTGCCACCAGTTCGAGGCATACAACAAAGCGGGCAGCGTGTCGACGCGGGTGCGGTGAATCGCGTCCGGGGCAAAGCACTCCACCAGCAACACGCACAGCAGTAGCAGCGCCACCACCGCCGGCAGCAGCCGGCGCGCGCGGCGCAGGTAAAAATCTCGCAGCGAAATCGCCTGATCTCGCTCGTGTTCGCGCAGCAGCTGAGAGGTGATCAGGAAACCGGAGAGAACAAAAAACAGATCAACGCCAAGGAATCCGGCGCTGAAAAATCCAGGCAGATCAAGGTGGTATAGCAACACCGCCAGGACCGCGATGGCGCGCACGCCATCGAGTCCAAGCAAGTAATCGACTCTGCTGGTTGCTCGGTACACCGTTGAAATCACAAGAAAATATCCCCACGATTATAGGAAGAATTTCCTTAGGGGAATTACTTTTTGGAAAATTTTTTCGCCACCGCACCGGGTTTGGCAAGCCACGCCATGCGACCGGGCGCCATAACAGCAGCCAGCACAACGCCGGCGCCCACAGCCACAACCAAATCGGCGAATACGGTCAGCAAGAAAGTCACCATCAGAACCATTTTTTCAGTGCGCGGCGCCACTTTCAGCAAACGGACAAAGTGCCCCGCCTCCGACATGTTCCAAGCCACCACGAACAAGATCGCCGCCAGCACCGCCAGCGGCACATCTGCCGCCAGCGGCGCCATGAACAGCAGCACCGCCACCAGGGTCAGCGCGTGCACAACGCCAGCCAACGGGCTATTGGCGCCGTTTCGAATATTGGTGGCAGTGCGCGCGATCGCCCCGGTTGCGGCAAAGCCACCGAACAGCGGCGCCACCACGTTGGCAATGCCCTGCCCGATCAGTTCCTGGTTCGAGTCGTGCTGCGTACCCGCCATACCATCAGCCACCACCGCCGACAGCAAGGCCTCGATCGCACCCAGCAGGGCGATGGTGAACGCAGGACCAACCAGCGGGATCATCTGCGGGACAGACAACTCGGGCAGCACGAATGTTGGCAGGCCGGTCGGAATACCGCCAAAGGTCGAGCCGATGGTGGCCACACCGGGTAAGTGCAGCCACGCTTGAAGCGTGGTGAGCACGAGCATCGCGGTCAATGGCCCCGGTACCCGCGTCAGCCATCGCAGCTTGGGCGCAAACCAGACCAGCACCAAGCTCAGCACGGACAAACAGAGCGTAGGCAGGTGCGTGTCTGGCAGCGCTCGGAGTTGGTGCCAGAGCTTTTGATGAAAGTGCGCGCCCTCGGCTTGCGGCAACCCCAGAAATGCGCTCCACTACCCGAAAAAATAATCACGCCGATACCGGCAGTGAACCCAACCACCACCGGAGCCGGGATGAACTTGATCGCACCTCCCATGCGCGTGATACCCATCAACAGCAGAATCACGCCAGCCATCAAGGTCGCAAGCTGCAAGCCGCTCACGCCGTACTTCGCTGTGACGCCGGCAAGAACAACGATAAAGGCACCTGTCGGCCCGGCGATTTGCAGCCGGCTTCCACCCAGGATCGAGATCAGGCCCCCGCCAATAATCGCGGTGTAAATACCCTGCTCGGGTCGGGCACCCGACGCGATCGCAAACGCCATCGCGAGCGGTAGAGCGACCACGCCAACCACCAAGCCGGCGACGATATTCCGCACCCAATGAGAGCGAGACAACAGCCCAGCGCGATGGGCCTCGAGAAGCGCGATCATCTACCTTTAGTTTGGTTGTGTTGAGCGTCAGCGGTTAGCGTCTACCGGTATCGCACCAGCACCATGCACCATGATGGGGTAACGGCACGACGCTATGCCCACGCATCATAGCCGAGTGGGGCACGACGGCCCCGCAATGGCCCCAACCACAGGTGTCGATTTGGCTCAGGTGTGCTATACATCAACACTTCGCCACCCCTTTCAAAAAGCCCCACGGGCGGCGGAATGCATGGAGCAGGATGTCTACGCTGTGAAAAAAAATATCGCCATCTTTCTGCACCATCCGATCTGCTCGATCGAGTCTGTGAACGGGGTTATTCAGGCCTTGTCACCCGTCTATAACCTGCGCATTTTTACCCGGCACTCGGTGCAAGAGGGATTTTTTGATGACGTAGAAATGGTGGTATTCCCCGGCGGTTACGGCGACGCCAGCACCTTCAGCGGCTTAATGAAATCCAACCTGCGCGAAGTGCGCAAGTTCTTGCGTCGCGGTGGCAAATACCTCGGCATTTGCATGGGCGCGTACTGGGCTGATGCGTATTACTTCGATATCCTCACCGACACTCGCGTCAAGCAGTACATCAAGCGACGCAACGCCGAGATTAAATCCTCGTACAGCACCACCACGCAAGTCAGCTGGATGGGCGAGCCGGAGCGTATGTATTTCTACGATGGCCCAACATTCATCGGTGGCGAGTTCGAAGAAGTGGCTACCTACGCCAACGGCGACCCGATGGCGATTGTGCAGGGCCCGGTGGGATTACTCGGCTGCCACCCGGAGAGCGAGCAGAGCTGGTACTGGAAAAAGTACATGAAGCCGCAATGGCATAACGGCACCCACCATCAGCTGCTGCTGCGATTCGTCACCGATCACCTGCTGCAAGAGTCACAGTTACCGTTGTTCTAGTCGGCAGCTGAGCAATGGCCTATTTTGGTCATCATGACTGCAAGCTCGGTACCACGCTTCAAACCGATCGGTAGAAACAAGAAAGGCTGCCGAAGCAGCCCTCCTTAATTGCGCTGAAACTGATCAGGCAGCAGCAGCGGCCTTCTTCGACTTAGCTGGCTTGGCAGGAACACCGAAGTGGCTGCCCATGTCGCTCAGCTGTGACTGGAAGTGATCGTACGCGGTCTGACCGGCTTTTGCGAACTGCTCATACATTGCATTAGCGTTTGCAAAATTCGACTTGAACAAATCAACAAATTGCTCGGTGCCGGCAGGTGCGGTTTTGCTCAGGTCGTTTACCAGCGAATGAATGTGAGCGGTAGTTTCGGCCATACGCTCTTGCGCAACCTTGCCCAGCTCAGCCTGCGCTTTGGTAGCGATAGCAGTTATGTGGCGGGCATACGAAGCTGCCTTCTCTGCAGCTGGTTGTGCCTGCGACTGCACGATCACCAGCGCGGATTGCGGATCTTTAGCGGCGAGAATTTCTTGTGCGATAGCCGACGAATCTTCGAGTGATGCCTTCATCGTTGCGGCATTCAGCTCGGCCAGCTCGGCTACAGCGTGCATCGTTTTTTCGGCGATTGCCGACATCGTGTGAATCTGCGCTTCGGCTTGCGTTTTGGTGGCTTTCGACAGCTGATCGATAGCGATATTCATGGTTTTGCTCTCCGGTTGAGTTATGGTGGTACGGATATTGTGCAACGCACCAAGGCGAAGTTTGCCTGCGCGAAATAACCCTGTCAAGCAATAATTCTTGCGCCGCACCAATCTTATTTTTATTATTTTTTCGACAATCAGATTGGCCGATCAAATCCCGCCAAACCCCTGATTTATCTCAAAAATCGGCCTGTTGATAGCGCCAGCGACATTTTGTTATGGGGCGTTCAGCCGCGGCCGACGTAGGGCATAGTAGTGGCCATCATGGTCATAAACAGCACATTGCTCTCGAGCGGCAACTGCGCAATCTGCAGCACCGCATCAGCCACATGGTTGACGTCCATGCGTGGCTCGACTTTGGTGCTGCCATCAGCCTGCAGAATGCCCGCCGCCATACGCTCGGTCATTTCGGTCGCTGCGTTGCCGATATCGATCTGGCTGCAGGCGATGCGATAGGCGCGACCGTCGAGGGCAATCGACTTGGTGAGCCCGGTGATCGCGTGCTTGGTGGCGGTGTACGGTGCTGACATTGGTCGCGGGGTGTGCGCCGAGATGGAGCCGTTATTGATGATGCGTCCACCCTGCGGGTTTTGCGACTTCATCATGCGAATCGCTTCTTGCGAGCACAGAAATGCGCCAGTTAGGTTGGCGTCTACCACCGCTTTCCACTGCTCGTAGCTTAATGATTCGATGGGCACTGCCGGCGCGCTGACACCTGCGTTATTAAACAGCACATCAAGCCGACCGAATTTACTTTGCGTCGCTGCGAATAATTGTTTCACGCTATCAGGGTCACCCACATCGCAACGCTGCGCGAGTGTGTTCTCTTGAGTGCCGCCGATATCGGCAATCGCCTGATCGAGTTTATCGAGCTGTCGCCCGGTCAGCACCAATCGGTAACCCGCCTGCAAAAACACCCGCGCCGTTGCTTTGCCTATCCCGGCACCTGCGCCAGTAATCAGCGCTACCTTATTCGCTTGTTCAGCCATGACAATTCCCGGGCTACTGTTTTATTTGAATAGCTTGCATGCTTGCTTAGCGCGCGTGTTGTTTGACGAATGCATGAATCCGCCCAACGCCATCACGAATCGCTTGATCCGAGGCGGCGTAACTCAGGCGAATATGTTGCCCTTCACCTGCGGCGCGTGGGCCAAAGTGAATATCAGCCAGCACCGCGACACCGGCCTCATTTAATAAACGCTGACGAAACTCTTCTGAATCACGACAACCAGTGATATGACAGGCCTCGGTCACATTCGGCCACGCGTAGAAAGCGCCGCCGGGTGATTGACACGTTACACCCGGAATATCATTCAACAGGCTGACCACCAAATCGCGTCGCTGCTGGAAAATGTCCCGCATACGATCAGCGTCATCTTGTGGTCCGAGCAAGGCTTGTACCCCGGCCCACTGGGTAATTTGCGAGGCACACGACTCGGTGTTTGTGATCCAGGTGGTGAAGAATGGCGCGAGTTTTTTGTTGGCCATATAGCCGAGGCGCCAGCCCGTCATGGCATAGGTTTTTGAGAGGCCATCCGCGATGATGGTGCGCTCTTGCATGCCGGGCTCGGAAGCAATCGAGTGAAACTCACCGTCGTAAATCAGTCGGCCGTAAATCTCGTCGGCATATACCCACACCTGCGGATGCGCACGTAATACCTCGGCGATGGCGGCCATATCTTTTTTGGGAATGATACCGCCGGTAGGATTTTGCGGCGAATTCAAAATCAATAGCCGCGTTTTAGGGGTAATCAGCGCGGCTAATTCATTTGGATCAAGACTGAAGTCACGTGATTCGCGTAAAAAAATCGGCACGCCGACCGCGCCATTGGCTTTGATCTGCGATTCGTAAATCGGGAATCCCGGTACCGGGTAGATCACCTCGTCACCGGCCCCGTAATCCGTCACCGAAAGAATGGTGTAGCCAATGAAAGGTTTAGCACCGGCCGCGACCACCACGTCATCAGCGGTGACTGTGATACCTCTGGTGCGAGCAATTTCATTGGCAACCGCCTGCCGCAACTCGGCAATCCCGGCGGATGGTGTGTAGCCGTGTTTTCCTTCACGAATTGCTTTAACTGCGGCATCTTGTACATGCACCGGCGTATGAAAATCCGGTTGCCCAATACAGAACGACACAATGTCGCGCCCTTCACGCAGTAACTTGTTGACCTCGGCCAGCACGATGAATGCGTTTTCTGTGCCAAGACTCTGTGCGCGATGACTAATATTGAGCATTTTTTCTCCGAGATCATTCGCCAATTAGCTTTGAATTGCGGTATAACAATGGCAATATAAAGCAAACCTCATTTATTAAACAATTAGTAACTTCGTTTGCGACCCTATGACACCTAAACATCTGCTCCTGGCCATCATTTTGTTTTGTGTTTGCGCTGCTTCGCGCGCCGAGTTGGTCAAGGTTTTTGAAAACATTCGCGGCACAGTGGTCTACGCCGAGAGCTCTTCTATTTCGCAAAATGGTGACTTGCGACGCGTGATAGAAATTCAGTCATATCGCGAGCCTGGCCCGCGTGGCATGCTGTCCATGAAGCTAATCAAAGAGTACAACTGCACCAAAGAAACCTCGCGGATTATTTCGTATTCGATGTACACCGAGCGCATGGCAAAGGGTAGTCTGATTGGACAAGTGAATACACCCGGACCGGTCGACAAGTTAACGCAAAACCCGGGCGGCGCAGGTGGGTGGCGCTACGCATGCGGTAAGTAGACGATCTGAGGCGTTCAGAAATAGCACCACAGTCCGAGGCACTGCCCTGTCACCCATTGAATCAGCACATCCAAGATCAACCCCACCACCGCTACCGGCAGCCCAACGTAGACCAAGGCCCAGAATGCTGCCCACAGCGTGAAGCGGGGCTCTTCGAGTCGATGCCCCATAACGGTTTGTTCATCACGTTGACGTTTCATTTTTTCGAGCATGCTTGGATGGGCTCTCAGGTATGACCGAAGATTCTAATCGATGGCAGGTGCACTGGGGCGGCCATCAGATGGCTGATTGGGACGCTGCACACAGTGCCGCGCTCGGCGCACTTCAACAAGACTGGTCCTACGGTAGCGCGATGCTCACGCTCGGTGTTCCCGTGCTGAGAGCGCGCGTCGTGCGTGATGGCGAGACAGTGGCACAGGCGCAGTTCATCGTGCGAAGCTTCGGAAGTATTGCATCAGTGGCGCTCTGCTCACGCGGACCGATTTGGCGCCAGCCGGTTTTACCCGACGTGCAATCGCAGGTGTATCAGCAACTCAAAAAATCCTTGCCACTATCGGGCCTGCGGGTCGTGCTTGTCAGCCCCGAGCAAGCCGCGGGTGAGCCAAACGGCCTCGCACCGATGCGACGTGTCGTGAGCGGTATGTCGACCGTGCTGCTCGACCTCAGACCAAGCATGGAGCAGTTACGCGCCAACCTTGAACATCGTTGGCGTCATCAGCTGGCGAGTAGCGAGTCATCGTGTCTTTCAGTGCAGCGCGTTGGGACGCAGCTGAATCAGTTTCGGTGGTTGTTGGAGGCCGATATCGCGCAACGCCAAGCGCGCGGTCTTGATGGCTTACCGCCTGCATTTGTCGAGCGCTATACCCTCACCCGTAAAAGCGCCGCGAGTACCCTGTTGACCCTTCGCGCTGATGCTGGTCGCGAGCGTATTGCTGCAATGATGTTTCTGCTGCACGGTGCATCTGCCACTTATCACATCGGATGGACCACTGATGCCGGGCGCGATGCGCACGCGCACAACCTGATTCTGTGGAAAGCGATCGAAGAGCTCAAAGTGCTTGGCATACAGCAGCTTGATCTTGGCGGCGTCAACACGATACGCAGCGCAGGGGTTGCACGCTTCAAGCTCAGAACCGGCGGCAAGCTGCTTACGCTGGCGGGAAGTTATCTGTTGTGAGCCGATCAGTACTTCGAGGCTGGGACGTGCCATCGATTACCATCTGCGTGAGCCGATTTTCACCGAGGATTCTCGAATGTCCAGCAATGCGCGCACGGTAGTCTCTTTCCCAACGAATGGCACATACGCCAGGTTTGCGGCGATCACCCTATGGATGGTCGGTCTTGCAGCCATTTTGGTATCTCCCGCGCGGGTCAGCGCCGAGCCACGACTGGCACAACAAGCCCTGCACTGCTCAGCGATCTTCAGCGTGTTTGCTGAGAGCCTCACTGACGACAGCAAGCGCCTGAATGAATTCAAGCGCGGGGTGGAGATATTTACCGCGCTGTATATAAAGGAAGTTGAAGGCGACCCGGCGGTGGCCAAGCGCGACGCTGAGAAACGCCGCACCGCGCTGCTCGCCGAATTCCAGCAGCAGATGGCGCAGCGCGAGCCTTACCTGCGCGAAGACGGCGTCGTGTGCGGTGCGTGGGCTGAGGCGTTTTTTGCGCAAGGCGAGCGTTGGACGTTCGTGCCAGTCTACCCAAAAGTCATCTCGATCAGCGCGCGTCAGAAATACACCCCACTCGGCGCTCAGGCCTTCCCACGCTGGCGGCGCTAGTTTGCTGAGCCATGCGGCCTGTCTGCTGAGACACTGCTGCGGCGCTAGTTTGCTGAGCCATTGTGGCGGCCAATCTACAAAGCCGTTACCACACGAACATAGCAAATTGAAAATAATCTCTGTCGGCGGCTAAAGTTTGCCGCCTAACGTCCGATTCTTCCCGCATGAGGACGAGAGGAGATACACCATGTTCGTGATCGAGAAGGCATCGGAAGAGCGCCAGCCGGCCGAGCGCGTGTTTTACCCTTTCCGCGATATGTTCGTCGGCGACAGCATCCTGATTCAGGATTTCCGTCGTGCAGAGAGCGCGCGCGTGGCTGCGATTCAATTCGCCAAGCGCCGCGGCGGTGAGTGGAAATTCTCGCTCCGCAAAACCCGCGAGGGCTGGCGGATTTTCAGGATTGGCTAAGGGGCACTAAGGCCCCTGGCGTTTTTTGAAATTGATCGGGCCCGTCCAGCTAAGCTGACGGCACGGCAGCGACATCAAAGACCGACTATGTCGTCCGGCCAGACGGCGCCAAAGCAGCTAGCGGCCTCGCAATAAGGATCACAAGTCTGCTTCGGACAAGAAGTTGCTCACCAACTGCGCAAACCGGGCTGAGTGCTCGATTTGTGTCCAGTGACCACATCGCCCAAATACATGCAGCTGCGAACGCGAAATCAGCTGCGACAGTCGTAATGAGCTCTCGACCGGAATCACTTTATCGTCGCGGCCATGTACGATCAGTGTTTCTCGCTGAATCGCAGCGATGTCATCTTCGTTACTGGCTAGTGCATCAACCCAGCGCTGGCGCGGCGCTGGAAACATCGCCGAGTAGCTCTCATGAAAACCCGGCTGATTACTCGCCTCAAACCGTAAACGCGCCAGGTCATCATTCACCAAGCCGCGATCGTAAGCAAATAAATCCATAATGCGGCGCATATTTTCAAACGAAGGCTCATAGCCCCACACCGCATCGAGTGCCGGCGTGATCGGGAATGACACACCGGCAGCGCCCATCAATACCAGCCGCCGCACACGCTGCGGATAACGAATGGTCAAGGCGAGCGATAGCGCGCCGCCAAAAGAGTTACCGACCAAATCCACCTGCGGTAAATCCAAGGCATCGAGCAAATCAATCGCCTGCTTTACCCAGTTATCCATGGTGTAGGCAAAGCCGTGCGGCCGCTCGGTGAAACCAAAGCCCACCATATCGGGTGCAATCACTCTGCGCTGCTTCGACAGCTCAGGCATCACTAAGCGCCAGTTCGCAAACGCGGATACACCAGGGCCCGAGCCATGAATCAGCAGTACCGGGAAGCCGGTGCCAACATCGTGATAGTTCACGTCGATACCACCGGCATCGATGCTGTGCCCGATCTCGGGCGATGAAATTGTTGTCGTCATGGCAGTCTTAAAAAGTACTTGGTAAAAATGATCAAACGTTGGTCATAACAAAATTGCCGGCATCACGAATCCTGATAAATGATGAAATTTTGGTCATGACAAAATTGCCGACATCATGAATCCTGATGCTCGAAAATCTTTTGGCCACTGCGAATCGCTTTCACAATCAACTCTGGCGTTGCACGAATATGAGATTCAAGTGCGAGTGCCGCGCGCGCATCTTGGCCGGTTACTGCAGCCTCAAAAATTTGCTGGTGCTCGGCGTGCACATCACGTCCGGTGTGCAGACCAATCGCGTAGCGCCGATAGCGTTCTGCGTGATGCGTGAGTTGCTGTACCACGCGTAATGCCCATGGCGACCCACACGCCGACAGCAGCGCGCCGTGAAACGCTGCGTTCGCTTGCTCCCAGCGCCGCACGTTCTCATCTTTCAAGGGCTGCTCTAACGCGGATAATTGCTCATACGCGAGCCTTAGGCGGTGTCGCCAAAAATCATCCCCGTTTCGAATCGACGCGCGCAGCGCGTCGGTTTCAATCGCAACGCGTACATTGGTTACATCGATCAGGTCATCAGCACTGATAGGTGCAACGGTAAATCCACGCTGTCCTTCTGCGGTCACCATGGCCTCACTCACCAACCGCGACAAAGCCTCGCGCACCGTACCAGCACCAACCTCATAGCGCTGCTTTACATGCTCGACCAATAGTTTTTCACCAGGCTGCAATACACCATCCAAAATATCTTCACGCAGCCTGCCATAGGTACGCTCGATCAAGGTACGGTAACCCGCAGTTTCCTCGCCGCTATCTACCAAACTGATAAATGATTTTTTGGCCAAGTTGCACCTCCGTTCACGACGTATTTACAGACAAATTCGTACAACATAACGACTCGCGCACAGCCGCATCGCTACTCCTTTGCCTTCTGCAAACGGTAAGACAGCTGCGGACGCGTCAAACCCAGTGACCGAGCAGCCGCAGATAAATTACCGCCCGCGCGCTCGACGGCTTGTTGAATCAGCGCGTCTTCCAAGGCATCAAGCGACAGACCACGCTTTTGGAGTTCATCGAACAAGTTATCCATATCGCCCGGCATCGCTTGCTTCAACTCACCCGTGGCAGACAACGTGACGGCCGGTGGCGCCGGTGCGACCGCGAACAAATCATCCACATCCACCATTTGCCCGGGCGAGGTAATGATCAAACCGCGCTCGATCAGGTTTTCCAGTTCACGTACGTTGCCTGGCCATGGGTAGCTACGCATCGCATCCAAAGCGCGATCGGTGATACCCGCAACACGCTTGTTATGCAGCGCCATAAACTGCCGCAGCATATGATTGGCGAGCGGCTCGATGTCTTCAACACGCTCGCGCAGAGGCGGAATGGCAATCGGGTAGACATTCAGCCGATACATCAGATCGCGTCGGAAGCGCCCTGCTTCAACCGAAGCCTCAAGATCAACGTTGGTCGCTGCGACGACACGTACATCCACTTTGCGCGTGGCAGTGGCGCCGAGCCGTTCGACTTCACCCGTTTGCAATACACGCAGCAGCTTCGCCTGTGCGGCCAGCGGCAACTCGCCTAGTTCATCGAGAAATAGCGTGCCACCATCCGCGCGCTCAAAGCGCCCCGGTCGAGCGGCACCCGCACCAGTGAACGCGCCCTTCTCTGCGCCGAACAACTCGCTCTCAATTAATTCATGCGGTAAGGCTGCGCAATTGATCGCGACAAAAGGTTTATCGGCACGCAGGCTCATCGCATGCAAGGTACGCGCGAAGCGCTCTTTACCTACGCCGGTTTCGCCCGTCAGCAGGACTGTCACTTGCGTGCTGGCTGCTTTGCGTAACAGCGCAATGGATTTTTCAAAGGATTTGGAACGCCCGATCAGATCGCCTAAGTCATCACTCGGCGCTAACGAAACACGCAGACTTTCCAGATCCGACTGCAGGTCTTCAATACGCACCAACAGGGAGTCGGCCTGGTAGTCTTCCTTGATGGCCTCGGCATCAGGCCACTCGTCGACAGGACGACCCTCGATGCGGCAGTGATCCTCTCCGCAGGCGGCGCACTGCACTTCTTTGAAAAGAATTTGTTTGCCAAAAAATGCCGAGGTGTAGCCGGAGGCATAGCCGATCAGCATCCAGCACACCGGATCCGTTTGAGGCCCGAAGTCGCGCACATGGGTCTCCACTTCCCACGACTGATCCCAGCGAAAAATTCCGTGAAAAGCACCGGTCTCTACATCAAACTCGCACATCTCGGGCGTGACCTGCACCGCGCCCTCCAGCATATGCAGCTGCGGCCCGACAGAAAACTGATCCATCGGGTCCGCATTCGGCCGTACTTGCCTCGCCAGCGCCGCATCCCGCACACCCGATTCATAACCCGATCGCTTTAGTACACGGCGGGTTTGCATCACGCCGATAGTCTGAATCAACTCTTTGCGCAGGTTGGCCAATCCACCCAGGTGAAGCAGCAGCATCCGATGCCCAGCCAGCCAAATCCGACCATCCCCCGCAGAGAAATGGATAAGCCGACGCAAATCATCGTCGGGGGGCAGCGTGGGTGATTTTCCGGCGCTCATGCCTAAATTATCGATAAAAATCGGCGCTTGCCAAGCTTTTTCTTTAGACCATCGATGGTTAAATTTGATGATTTCATCAAATTACAAAAACTATATTTCATTATTTCATAAAAATTTGCCCTATTTTGCGCCAAATTTGCTGTATCGCAGCAAAAATGTGGCGCCGCAATGATTTTCTGCTAAGTAAGCAATTTGAATGGTTTTCCGGCATTTATCGAGATTAAGGCCAAAACTTTGGGTACTCTGGCACGCCACTTGCGATAGGAGGCATAAGCAAACTGAATGACTTGTTATAAGGCCAACAAAAGCATGATGTCAGCGCCCTCCGAACCGACACTGCCCGAGAAAGACTCGGTCGCACTCGAAGCCGATGCCGACACCTTGGCTCGGCGTTATGTCCGCGTCACCAGCCGCAGCGCGACTGGCTTCGTCAACTTCGAATACTCGGTCGGCTGGCCCGATATGAGCGTCGAGCTGGCGCTACCGGAAGACCTATTCAACGATTTCTGCATCAAAAACAACGTCCAATTCCTCGACGAGCCCGTCGAAAACAAGCTGGGAGAGCACGATGAGTAGCATTGATCTGCAGGCTAAAGAAATCAAACCGGCCCGCAACACCTTTACACACGTCGCAAAACATATTGGTGGCGATAAGCCGGCGACGCGTTATCAAGAGGCGACGCTTGGTCTGCAGCCGACGCAAAACTTCCATTACCGCCCGACGTGGGATCCAGCGCACGAGATCTACGATGCGTCGCGCTCGGCGATCAAGCTCGCTGATTGGTATGTGCTGAAAGATCCACGTCAGTACTACTACGCCAACTGGACCATCACACGCGCGCGTCAACACGAAGCGGTTGAGGCTAACTACAGCTTTGTCGATTCGCGCGGTCTGCTCTCGCGTATGACCGATGAGGTTCGCGAGAGCGCTTGCAAGGTGCTGATGCCGCTGCGCCATGTGGCATGGGCCGGCAATATGAATAACACCTTTATCTGCGCCTACGGCTACGGCACTGCCATCACGGCAGCCTGCAATTTCCATGCGATGGATCACTTGGGTATCGCGCAGTACCTGACGCGCTTTGGCCTGGCAGTGGATGACCCCGCCGTACTCCAGACCGGCAAGAATGATTGGCTGAATGACCCGCGCTGGCAAGTGTTGCGCCGTCTGGTGGAAGACACGCTGGTGATGAAAGACCCGATGGAGATGTTCGTTGCGCAAAACCTCGCGCTCGATGGCCTGCTCTACCCGCTGATTTACGGCTCGTTCGTTGACGAGCACCTGACCTTGAAAGGCGGCACTGCCGTCGCGATGCTGACCTCGTTCATGCCCGAGTGGCACGACGAGTGCGCGCGCTGGGTCGATGCAATCGTAAAGGCCTGCGCGGCTGAGTCGGATGAGAACAAGCACATCGTCACCGGCTGGATCCAGGCGTGGTCCGACCGGGTGCAGGCAGGTTTGGCACCGGTCGCCGAGATCGCGCTGGGTGAGCATGGTCAGGAAGCGCTGGCCGAGGTGCGTACTGCATTTAATGCGCGTGTCGCCAAGATCGGTATCACGCTGTAAGCGAACCGTCTACACGCTCATCACAATTACACAGGGGAAGACATGTCCAACGTATTCATCGCGTTTCAAGCCAACGAAGAATCGCGCCCACTGGTCGACGCAATCGTCGCCGATAACCCGGAGGCACAAGTCGTCTACTCGCCCGGTTTAGTGAAAATCGATGCGCCGAATCGCTTAGTAGTCAAACGCGAAACCATCGAAGAGATCATTGGCCGCAAATACGATCTACAAGAGCTGCAGATCAATCTGGTGACCTTGTCGGGCAACCTTGATGAGGATGACGACGAATTCGTCTTGAGCTGGAAGCATTAATCCCCTGCTACTCACGCGAGCGAGCCTGATATGGACAAGCGAGTCGACAAAAAGAAATTAGATCTGAGCAGCCGCTACCAGGCGTTGACACAAGATCTGCAGTGGGACACCAGCTACCAGTCGATGGATAAAGTGTTCCCCTATGCCCGCTACGAAGGCATTCGGGTGAACGACTGGTCGCAGTGGCAAGACCCGTTCCAGATGACCCTGGATGTGTGGTGGCGTCAACAAAGTGAGAAAGATCGTCGCCTGTATGCGGTGCTCGATGCCTTCGCGCAGAATAATGGCCAGATCGGTGTTTCCGATGCCCGTTATGTGAATGCGGTCAAATTAGTGCTTCAGGCGTTCGCGCCACTGAAGTACGCGCTAAACCGCTCGTTGGCGCACAGCGCGCGCAACCTGCCAGGTGATGCCGCACGTATCGCAGCGCAAATTCAAGCGGCCGAGCAGCTGCGCCATTCACAGCTGACAATACACGCCGCGTCGGTCTATAACAAATACTTCAATGGCATGCATGCCGCGCCGCGCTGGTACGAGCAAGCCTGGTACCTCGCACCGGTGAAAAGCTTCGCAGACGATATTGCTTCCGCCGGACCATTCGAGTTAATGGTTGCGATCAGCTTTGGTTTCGAGACGCTGCTGTCAGACACGCTGTATGTGCCCTTCATGAGCGCCGCTGCGCACAATGGTGATCTGTCAACAGTGCCGGCTGGATTTTCCAGCCAGTCGGATACCACGCGTCACAAGCAAGCAGGCATCGCTACAGTGAAATTCCTGCTGCAACAAGACGCATTGAACGTCGCCACCGTGCAGCGCTGGGTCGACAAATGGTTCTGGCGTAGTTTCCGGTTGATGCCGCTGGTCGCCATGCTGCAAGACTACATGGTGCCCAAGCGCGTCGGTAGTTGGAAAGAATCCTGGGACACCTTTGTCGAAGCGCCTATCGATGCGCTGTTTGAAGAGCTCGCCCCTTACGGCTTGAAAAAACCAGCAGGCTGGCAAGCTGCCTGCGCCGCCAAAGATCACTTAAGTCATCAGGCCTGGAATGCGTTTTATGGCTACGGCCACGCGCTGGCCTTCCACACGTGGGTGCCGGGTAATGATGAGCTTGCGTGGCTTGACCGCAAATACCCCAATAGCTTTGATCGCTGGTACCGCCCGCGCTTGGCGCACTACGCTCAGCTGGAGGCAGCGGGACAGCGCTTTCATAACCACGCGCTGCCCATGCAGTGCCAGGTATGTCAGCAACCGATGATGTTTACAGAGCCGGGCGATGGTCGCTGGATCGCCTATCGCGAGACTCATCACGAGGATGAAAGCTTCCACTTTTGCAGTGATCAGTGCCAAACGATTTTCAGCAACGAGCCTGACAAGTACATACAAGCGCAACTGCCGTCGCATGCGATTTTGCAAGCACGCCGCAATGATTCAGCGGTGGATGCTTTACAGGCCTCAATCGCTGACCTCGGCGTCGTTATCGGCCGCGACAACGGCGAGTTTCATGGCTCGGAAGACGACACCAACTTCACGCAGTGGGGTGGTGGCCAGGATATGAAGGAGGCGCAGCTATGAGTGTGACTGCCATCGGATCGTATGAACACACGACGCATGACACCGCCGATCGCTTCGCCGCGCCGCTTCTGTACGTGGCATGGGATGAGCACATGATGTTTGCAGCAGCGGCCGTGGTACCGCTCTCGATGCATACCAGCATGGCGGATGTACAAGCGAAGTTACTGCCGTCGCTGTACAGCGAACATCCCGACTTTGAACGCATTCAATGGTCGCACGTGCAGTGGTTCTGCGGTGACCGCATGTTCACGCCGAAACCAAACGCCACACTGGCTGAGCATGGCTTCAAACACAAATCGGTACTGCGATTTCGCACGCCGGGTTTGGAAGGGTTGCGTGGCTCCTGCGGGTAACTCCTCCCCGCAATAGCGACGCAACGTATCGCCACCTCCACGGACCCGGTGGCGATACGTGAAGTAAATCGGGACCGTCGTCAGTAAAAAAGACATAACGGAGACAGCAAGACATGAAAAAGACCACTATTCTCGGCGGTGCAGTTGCGCTGACGCTGGGTCTCGCCGCTTCGGGCGCGATGGCACAGGATAAGTGCGGCATGGGGAACGGGAAAAAAGCGAGCGGCGATCCAATTCAAATTGGTGCCATCGTCGGTAAAACCGGCCCTGAGGATTTCTCCTCCTCCGCACGCGCAGCCCAAGCCTACTTCAACTGCGTCAACGCCAACGGCGGTATCAACGGCCGTCCGATTCAGTACACCGTGCAAGACGACACCTGGAACCCGGAGGTCGCTTCGCAAGCAGCGAACAAACTGGTGAAAGACACCAAGGTCGTTGCAATGACGGGCTCGTCATCATTCGTTGAGTGCGGCGCCAATAATGATCTGTACGTCAAAGAAGGCGTGGCCTCGGTATCCGGTGTGGGCGTACCGCGCGCCTGCTTCTATGGCAAGAACTACATCTCGTTCAACTCGGGTCCGCGTCAATCAACCTTAGGCGCAGCTCAGTACATCACCGAAACCTTCAAGCTGAAGAGCCTGACGTGTGTTGCCCCAGGTATTCCTGGCTTTGGTGACTGGGTGTGCGGTGGCGTTGAGTCTTACGGCAAAGCCAACAACATCCCTGTGAAGACCGTGATCTTCGATCCGGGCCAGCTCGATGGCAACGCGATTGCGCTGCAAGTTGCTGCTGCCAAGAGTGAAGGTGTGGTGCTCGGTATGCCACGCGGCATGATGCTGCCGATTCTCACCGCAGCTGAGCAACAAGATCTGGGCAAGAGCGCGAAGTGGGGTCTGCCAACCTCGGCTTACCACGCTGATATGCCGAAAGCGGTTGGCAAGTACTGGCACGACAAATTGTACGTGCACATGGAGCTGCAGCCGATGGATAGCACAGGCCCGGACAACACCAACTGGATTGCCGTCATGGACAAGTTCGGTGACAAGAAAGACCCACGCGACACTTTCTCGCAAGCCGGCTTCCTGGCCGCCAAGGCTACTACCGATGCACTGCTGCGCATTAAGGGCAACGTCGATCGTAAATCAGCCTACCAGGCCATCGTTGGCACTACCAAGTGGAAGACCGACATGATGTGCGGTGCTTGGTACTTCGGTCCGGGTGAGCGTCACCAGCCTAACCATGCTGGCCGCGCTGCGCTGTTGCAAAAGGGTGGCTTCAAGACCCTGACCGAGTGCTATCAGTCCAAAGACTCCGACCTGGATGATGTACTCAAGCTCGAAGCCAAGGGCGGCTTGGTTAATTAATCTCACGATCTGATTCAACGCGAAACGAGCTGAATATGGAAACCCTGCTCCCCTTCATCGTGGTCGGTATCAGCGTCGGTGCGGTGTACGCACTCTCGGGCGTCGGCCTGGTAGTGCTGTACCGTGCCAGTGGCGTGGTCAACTTTGCCTTCGGTGCACTTGGCGGCCTCGCTGCCATGGTGTGCTGGCAGGTGATTGATCTTGAATATGACGACTGGATGGGCTGGGTCGCGGGTGTGGGTGTCGCTACGCTGTTGTCGTGGGCGTATGGGCGCTTTATTGCGCCCTCGCTCACGCACCAAGACCGCGTGGTGCGTGCCATGGCCACGCTCGGCTTCGCGTTGATGATCATGGGTATCGCGCAGTGGTACTGGGGCGATGATCCTCGTCGCCTGGTACTACCTACCGATTCTGACGGTATTGAATTTGATGGTCGTCGTCTAATCAGTCACACCCGTGTCGTCGCGCTGCTGTTCGCAGCCGGCGCTACCGTCGGCATGTTGTGGCTACTCGCAAAAACACCGCTCGGATTGCGCATGCGCGCATTACAGAGCAACCGTGTACTCGCCGGCCTGGTCGGCGTACGCGTCAAACGTATTGATACCTGGGCCTGGACCCTCGCCGGTTTGTTGGCCGGTATCAGTGGTCTGTTCATGGGCAACATGGTGCGACTCAACCCCACCGTGCTGACCTTTCTGGTGATTCCTGCGATGGCAGCGGCCATGGTGGGACGCATGAATTCTTTGACAGCGACCGTGATTGGCGGACTCGTGATTGGCGTGATCGAGTCTTTGCTGAATCTGGTTCCCGAGGTGCAGCGCTATGGATCAGCCACCGCGTTTGTGGTGGCGATTAGCGTGGTGCTGTGGCAGCAGCGACATGGCATCGGCCTGTCGCGTGATAACAGTCATCTGGAGTAACTCACCATGGCACGCAATAAGGACAAACCCGATATCCCGCCGGGCACACCATTTCAGCGTGTGCGCCCGATGCTGATCACCTTCTTCATCGTCGCGCTGATTGGTCCCTGGGTGTTCTCATCCTACTGGTTGAATACCTTCTCGACGGTTGCATGCCTGGTGCTCGCCTCTGGTACGGTTGCTCTGCTGTACGGACAACTCGGCATGGTGTCGTTAGCGCAGTTTGCGTTGGCCGGTGTCGGCGGTTGGTTTTGTCTGCGACTGGTGCACGGTACCGGCATGCCATTTGAATTTGCACTCGTACTCGGCGCACTGATCGCGGGTTTATTCGGATTGATTCTCGGCCTACCAGCACTGCGCATGCGCGGCCTCTACCTCGCACTACTCACCTTGATGATCGCTGCCGCCGTGCAGGTGGTATTTAATGTGATCGGCTTCCCGGATGGTGGCGCAGGTTGGACCGGTCATGTGGTCAACGGTAAGCGCATGATGATTGCGCGCCCACTGATCGCACCGACCGATGTCGATTACTTCCGCTACACCATGTTCTGGCTGGCGCTTGGCATGGGCCTGATTGAATGGGCGCGTGCCACACTGCCCGGTCGCGCCTGGGGCTTGATTCGTAAATCGGAAGCTGCAGCAATTGCGGCAGGTGTCTCAGTGGTGCGCTACAAAGCACTCGCGTTTGCAATGGCCGGAACCTTGGCTGGCTTGGCCGGCGGTTTATTAGCGGGTTTGAACGGCCAGCTCGACAATACTGGTTTTCCGGTTGCGCAATCGATCCTGCTGTACGCACTGACGATTGTCGGTGGTGCGTATCACTGGATGGGCGCGGTGTTCGCCGGCTTGCTGATTCGTGCACTGCCCGCACTGCTGAATGATCACGGTGTTGATGGCAACTTATCGAATGCCTTCTACGGCTTCGCGCTACTGATCTCGCTGATCCAAGGCCGCAAAGGTCTCGCAGGTCAACTAGCAGATTTCTACAAGTTTGTTCGCGTCAGCCGCATTGTCGAAGGCTCGATTATCTGGGGTGCAATCTCAATCGGTCTGGCGCTCGCCGCCGTCCATTACCAGGCGATGGGTTTTGCCGGTGCCTTGTTCTTGTCGCTGATTGCCCTGCTGTTCCGTCAAGCGATTCCGGGCGTGTGCTGGTTGTTGTTAGGCTTCTTTGGCAAGCGTGTGCAAGACGCGGCTGAAGATGCAGAAGCCTGGCTCTCCTTGCGGCTAGCAAATGTCATGAGTGCACTCGGCCTGATGCCAGATCATCGCATCGTCAAGCGCACGCTGAATGTGCTGTTCATTGGTTACTTCGTGGGCTGGGTCGTGAACGGTGTGTTCGACGTGGATTACACCGTCGCGCTAACAATTATCTGGAGCTCGATCGCGATCCGCTTCCTGATCCAGCTGCTGATGCATCCTGCGATTCTGCCGCTGCGTCAGAAAATCGACGCCAAGTATCCGAAACCTTTCGCAGCGTATCGCTAAGGGGAAGCTCATGATAGAGATTAATGACCTGTGCGTGCAGTTCGGTGGTGTCAAACCGATTGATGGTTTGACCGTCACGCTAAACCGCCCGATTGTCGGCTTGATCGGACCGAATGGTGCCGGCAAGACTACGCTACTGAATGTACTGTCCGGCTTCGTTGAACCGCGACGCGGTTGGGTGAAAGTTAACGGCGAAATGATCACCGGTGTACCTGCGCATGAGCGGGCGACCTTTGGACTGCGCCGTACCTTTCAGACGGATCAGATCGCTGATGACCTCACGCTGCTTGAAAACGTACAAGCAATTGCCGATCACGCGCGATTTGATAGCCGTGACGCAGAAAAAAAAGCGGTGTATGGCGCGATTGATTTCGTCGGGCTATCGCATCGTTTGAATCGCAAAGGCGACGCGCTCTCCACCGAAGAGCGTCACCTCGCAGAAATCGCCAAGGCCTTAATCGGTAACCCAAAATTAGTGATGCTGGATGAACCGGGTGCGGGTATGACAGAAACCGAATCCGAACACTTGCAGAAAGTGATCAAGGGTATCCCCGGCTACTGCAAGGCACAGGTATTTTTGATCGACCATGATGTGGAGCTGATTGCGGCCTGCTGCAACGAGACCATGGTGCTGGACTTCGGCAAGCTGCTCGCGCTCGGCCCTACCTTGGAAGTATTGAAGAAACCGGAAGTGCAGCAAGCCTATCTGGGTAATTTTGATGATCTGGAGGTGGCAGCATGAGCGCCAAAATCGCACCCGACAATCTGCGCGAGGGTTGGCTTGAAATCCGCGATCTGGTCATGGTCCGCGGCACCAAGAAAGCCGTCGAGGGTATTGAACTGCGTATCGCCCCCGGCAAGATCACCGCGCTCGCCGGTGCCAATGGCGCCGGTAAAACCAGCACTGTGCTGGGTATTGCGGGTGTGGTTGAGCCCGTGTTCGGTGAGATCTGGCTCGATGGTCGTGATCTGGTCGGCATGGAGCCGGATGAAATTCGTCGTGCAGGTATCGGTACTGTGCCTGAGGGGCACCAAGTGCTGCGCGAGTTGACGGTGCGCGATAACTTGTTGGTGGCCGCAGGTGGCATGTCACGCGGTGACACCAATGCCTCGATCGAGCGCGTATTAGCGCTGTTCCCCGAGCTGAAAGAAAAGCTGCCGCAAGCCGCGGGTGACCTCTCGGGTGGACAACAACAAATGGTCGCCATCGCGCAGGCGCTGATGGTCGAGCCACGCTTTTTGGTGATTGATGAGTTGTCATTTGGACTAGCACCGACCATCGTCGCACGCTTGGTGCCGATCATCCGTAAAATCGCCGACAGCGGCATTGGCGTGCTGCTGATTGAGCAGTTCACCCAACTGGCGTTAGCACTTTCGCACCACGTCTACGTCATGTCACGCGGCCGGGTTTCCTACGACGGCGCGCCTGGCAAGCTGCGTGACGAGCCCGAGATCTTGCACCGAGCTTATTTCCCGGTTTCGGATGCAGAAGCCGTTGGCCTTTAATAACAATAAATTTTTTACCACCCACACCCTTACACACTGACCCACCGGAGACCCCTCATGGACACACGAGTCACCAAAAAGAAACTTGGCCTGAAAGAGCGTTACGCGGCAATGACCCGTGATCTGCACTGGGAGACCACTTATCAACCGATGGATAAAGTGTTTCCGTATGATCGCTACGAAGGCATCATCGTGCACGACTGGGATAAGTGGGAAGACCCATTCCGTCTGACGATGGAGGCCTACTGGAAATACCAGGGCGAAAAAGAGCGCAAGCTGTATGCGGTGATCGAGGCCTTCGCACAAAACCATGGCGAACTCGGTGTCACCGATGCGCGTTATATCAACGCGCTCAAGCTATTCATTCAAGGCGTCACACCCCTCGAGTACTACGCACACCGTGGCTTCGCCCACGCTGGCCGTCAGTTCACTGGTGCTGGTGCGCGTGTCGCTGCGCAGATGCAGGCGGTCGATGAATTGCGTCACTGCCAAACCGAGACGCACGCTATCTCGCACTACAACAAGTACTACAACGGCATGCACAATGCGCCGGCCTGGTTCGACAATGTCTGGTATCTGTCCGTGCCGAAGAGCTTCTTTGAAGATGCTTATACCGGCGGCCCGTTCGAGTTTCTCACTGCGGTCAGCTTCTCGTTTGAATATGTGCTGACCAACCTGCTGTTCGTGCCTTTCATGTCGGGCGCGGCACACAACGGTGATTTGTCGACTGTGACCTTCGGCTTCTCGGCGCAGTCAGATGAATCACGTCACATGACACTCGGCATCGAGTGCATCAAGTTCATGCTGGAGCAGGATCCGCAAAACGTGCCGATCGTGCAACGTTGGATGGACAAGTGGTTCTGGCGCGGCTATCGCCTGCTGACCTTGGTGGCGATGATGCAGGACTACATGCTGCCCAAGCGCGTGATGAGCTGGAAAGAAGCATGGACCATGTACGCTGAAGAGAACGGTGGCGCACTGTTTGCCGATCTCGCCCGCTACGGCATTCGTAAGCCGAAAGGCTGGGAACAGGCCTGCGAAGGCAAGGACCATATCAGCCACCAAGCCTGGGCAACGTTCTACCAGTATGGTCATGCCACCGCATTCCATACCTGGGTGCCGAGCAAAGACGAGATGGACTGGCTGTCTTCAAAATATCCCGACAGCTTCGATCGTTACTACCGTCCGCGTCTGGAGTACTGGGACAAGCAAGCCAAAGGCAAAGAAGGCCGTTGGTACAACCAGGTGTTGCCGATGCTGTGCCAGGTGTGTCAGGTACCCGCGCTGTTTACCGAGCAAGGTGACCCGACGCAGATCAGCCTGCGTGAGACCGACTACCACGGCATGAAGTACCACTTCTGCAGCGACCACTGCAAAGAAATTTTCGAGCACGAGCCGAAGAAATACGCGCAGTCCTGGTTGCCGGTGCATCAGATTTATCAGGGCAGCTGCTACCCGGACGATATCAACCCGGCCTCACCTGGCGACAGCCCGGTGCGTGAAGTGATGCGCTACTACGACGTGCATGCCGGCGAGGATAACGGCGACTTCACCAACAGCAAAGACCGCAAGCACTTCCGCGCATGGAGTGGTCGCATGAAGCCGCAAGGCATGGGGGAATAACGCCATGACAACCAATGACATGCTACGCCACATCGGTGACTACCCGCTGATTCAGCAAGACACCGAGGACAAATTCCACGGCAAGCATCTGCTGTATCTGCACTGGGAAAATCATCCGATGTTCGCGGCACCCTTCTGCATTCCGGTGCCGCGCACCTTGCCGTTCGGTGCGGTGATCATGGAAGTGCTGCCGGAGTTGTATGGCGAGCACCCCGAGTTCGAGGATATCGATTGGAAAAGTGTGCAGTGGTTCAACTCGAACAAACGCTTTATTCCTGATGTGGGCAAGTCGCTTGAACATCATGGCATTGGGCACAAGAGTCTGATCCGCTTCCGTACGCCGGCGTTGGAGGGTATTCGTGCCGAGACCGGTTTTTAATCGGTACTGCATCGATACCATGACAAGGCCACTCTGATCACAACCTCAGCACGGACCACGTACCACCATGTCACAGCAACTGACCATTGAACCGCTCGGCGCCACGATTGACGTCGAGGAAGGCCAAACCATCCTCGACGCAGCCCTTCGTCAAGGTATTTATATCCCGCATGCCTGCGGTCATGGTCTGTGTGGTACGTGCAAGGTCACTATATTGGATGGCGACGTCGATCATGGACTGGCTAACCCATTCGCGCTGATGGATTTCGAGCGTGATGAAGGTAAAGCCCTTGCCTGCTGCGCCACCCTGCAGAGCGATGTCGAGATCGAGGCGGATGTTGATGAAGATCCGGACGCGCGCATTATTCCGGTCACGGATTTTCATTGCACAGTGAGTCGCATCGAGACGATGACGCCCACCATCAAGGCGATCTGGCTCAAGCTGGATAAGCCGATTGATTTTCAGGCAGGTCAGTATGTGCAGCTGGCCTTACCGGGTATTGAAGGCGATCGACCGTTTTCGATTGCTAACTCACCGCAAGATATCGCAAGTACGGGCGAGCTGGAGATTAATGTTCGCATTATTCCGGGTGGTCCTGGTACTGCGTATCTGCACGAGACGCTAAAGGTGGGCGACTCGATGCGCGTCTCCGGACCGTATGGTCGCTTCTTTGTGCGCAGCTCGCTCAACGCGCCGATGATTTTCATGGCGGGTGGCTCGGGCTTATCCAGCCCGCGCTCGATGATTCTCGATCTGCTCTCGCAGGGATCAACGCAACCGATCACGCTGGTCTACGGGCAGCGCAATCACGCCGAGTTGTATTACGACGACGAGTTCAAAGCGCTGGCAGCCCAGCACAGTAACTTCAGCTACATCCCTGCGCTGTCGGAAGACGCTTCCGGCTTCGATGGCATCAAGGGCTTTGTGCATGAAGCCGCGCAGCAGCATTTCAACGGTGATTTTTCGGGCCACAAGGCATATCTGTGCGGGCCACCCGCGATGATTGAGGCTTGCCTCGGCACGTTGATGCAGGGTCGCTTGTACGAACGCGATATCTACGCCGAAAAATTCATCACCGCTGCAGATGCGGCGAAACCACGTAGCGCTTTGTTCAAACGCGTGTGAGTTCAGGCCATGTTTGATTTTCGACCCAAAGTGCAAGTCACGATCGATCAAACCGGTGAAAGCTATCCGTGTGCGATTGGGGAGAGCCTCCTCCAAGGGATGATACGGCTTGGTCGCAAAGGTATTCCGGTCGGCTGCGTTAATGGCGGCTGTGGCGTATGCAAAGTCAAGATCATTGAAGGCAGTACCGAAACACTGGGGCCGGTCAGCCGCGCCCATGTGAGCGCGGAAGAAGAAATGCAAGGCTACACACTTGCCTGTCGGGTTGGTCCGAGTTGTCAATTGCGACTGGAGGTTGCCGGCAAGATGAGTAAACCGTTTTTCAAGGGGTACGATGCGCAGGCCACCCCACCTGCAACCATAAAATAAAGGAGAGAGCCATGGGCGTTATGCGCATTGGGCATGCCAGCCTGAAAGTGATGGACATGGGGGCCGCAGTCAAGCACTACACAGAAGTGCTCGGCATGAAGGTGACCATGGAAGACAAAGCAGGTAATGTCTACCTCAAGTGCTGGGATGAATGGGATCGTTACTCGTTGGTCCTGACACCGTCTGATCAGGCCGGCATGAATCACGTCGCCTACAAGTGCGAAAAAGACAGCGACCTCGACGATTTCAAAAAGCGTATCGAAGCCCATGGCATCAAGGTCACTGAACTCGCGGAAGGCGCGCTACCTGCTACCGGTCGCATGCTGCAATACAAACTGCCGAGCGGCCATGAGATGCGGTTGTTCGCGCAGAAAGAATACGTCGGTACTGAAGTGGGTACCACCAACCCGGACCCTTGGCCAGACAATATCACCGGTGCCGGCGCGCACTGGGTGGATCACTGCCTGTTGATGTGCGAATTGAACCCAGAGACGGGTGTGAATACCGTCGCCGACAACGTCGCGTTCTTCAAAGATGTGCTTGATTTCCATCTGGTCGAGCAAGTACTGGTTGGCCCTGGCGGCGCGATTCAGGCAGCGGCCTTCCTCGCTTGCACCAACAAGCCTCACGATATCGCTTTCGTTGGCGCACCCACTTCCGGCTTGCACCATGTGTCGTTCTTCCTCGACTCATGGCACGACGTGTTGAAGGCTGCGGATGTGATGGCCAAGAAAAAGGTCAAGATTGATGTCGCACCGACCCGCCATGGCATCACACGCGGCGAGACGATTTACTTCTTCGACCCAAGCGGTAACCGCAACGAGACCTTTGCGGGTCTGGGTTATCTGTCGATGCGCGATCGTCCGGTCACCACCTGGACAGAAGACAAGCTGTGGAGCGGCATCTTCTATCACACCGGTGAAGCAACGCCGTCGTTCACGGACGTCTACACCTGATCGTCAGGCTGATAAGCGTCACTGGATCCCGGCGCAGGCCGGGGTCCAGCGTTTTGGCTCTTTGCGTCACTTCGGCCGCGAAGCCACATTGGCCTTCGCTGCAAACGCCCGCACTACGTCGACGAAGGCCGCCAACACCGGCGAATCGTCGGATTGTCGGAACAGGCAGCTCAACTCGATTTCGCGCAGATGCTTACTGACCAGCGGAAGGTAGACCACGCCCGGCAGCCGCAGGCTAGCCGTCGACGCGACGGTGATGCACGCACCGAAACCGCCCGCGACCAATGCGACCGCAGTCAGTATGTCTTCCACATCCTGCTCCACGCGCAGCACGGATTTCTCCCGATTGAATGCCTGGATAACTTGCTGCGCAAGACCGGCAATCGGCAAACGCGGATAGAGAATCATCGGGTGATCCGACAAATCGGCGATCGTGACCGCAGATTGTGTCGCCAGCGCGTGGTCGACCGGCAGCGCCACCATCATGCTTTCGCGCAGCACCGACTCCACCACCAGATCGTCCTCCGGCGGCACCAGCCGATTGAAGCCGACGCTGATGCGTCGCTCTCGGAGTGCCTGCAACTGTTCGTGCTTGGTCAGGTTATGCAGCACGATACGCACCTCGGGACGCTCGGAATGAAACTGCGCCAGGATGCGTGGTATGACGTTGAGCACGCCGGAGCCAAAAATACCGACATCCAGCCGACCGGTTTGTCCCTCGCTTGCCCGTACCGCCTGCTCTTTGGCGCGCTGCGCCAGCGCCAGCAAATTCGGCACCTCGGCCAGCAGCGCCTCGCCAGCTTCAGTCAGCACCACGCCGCGTGCCGTGCGCACGAACAAAGCGGCGCCGATGTCCTCTTCCAGCGCCTGAATCTGCCGCGTCAGCGGCGGCTGCGCCATGTGCAGGCGCTCGGCAGCCCGAGTGAAGTTGCGTTCCTCTGCCACCGCGAGGAAGTAGCGCATTTGTCTCAGATCCATGGCCGTACCCGTTTCAAGTCTTTTTCGCGAGATGACTCCGGAATTTACCTGCGAAGTCACCCCGGCATTTACCCCCGAAATAGCTTCGGCAGTCGCTCCAATAGCCATACTTTATCAGTATCGGAGCCCAAAAATTCAGTATTGGACAGTATAGCTCGCCAGCCGTAATCTCTCCTCACACCGAAAGGGACATTCACCATGAGCCAGACACTCTCGACCGTCAGCGTGAACCAGCCAGTGATCACTGCAGAAGCCGCACATAGAGCGCTTGAAGCGACCGTCGCTCATGCCAGGCAGCTGGGCATACAGATTAACGTTGCAATTACGGATCGTGCAGGTGTATTGGTCGGCTTTCTTCGTATGCCGGGTGCGTTTCTGCATTCGATTGATATCGCGATCGACAAGGCCTATACCTCGGCCGGATTTGGTTTTCCGACCTCGGCGTGGAAAGAAGTGCTGAAGAATGATGAAACGCTGCGTATCGGTATTGCGGCCAGACCGCGTTTAGTGATCTTCGGTGGTGGCCTGCCTATCGTCGCCGATGGTGTGCGTATTGGCGGCATTGGTGTATCCGGTGGCACGGCGGAAGAAGATGAGTTATGTGCCGCTGCTGGCTTGAAGGCGATTGGCCTTGCTTGAGTTGGGTATCGAAATTATGAATTGATCAGATCACCTGATAAAAAAGTTTAACGAGCGAATCAAGCAAAGACCTTTATTCAAGAAGCCAGTAAAAGAAGCCCGCCAAAGACGCGAATTAAAGAAGCCAAGTAGCAGACGCAAGAACCCAAGCGCAATAACGAATTCAAGCAACGAGATAACTCTGCATTCAAGGAAGACCCACCATGAAACAGTTTCTCAACTTCATTAACGGCGAGTTTGTCGCTACCAGTAAAACCTTTGAAAACCGCGCGCCTATCGACAATAGCGTGATTGGTCTGGTTCACGAAGCCGGACAGGCGGAAGTCAATGCGGCCGTCGCATCGGCACGTGCTGCTTTATCCGGCGAGTGGGGCCAGTTGAGCGTGGTGAAGCGCGTTGATTTATTGAACGCGGTCGCCGATGAAATCAACCGTCGTTTCGATGAGTTTCTGGATGCTGAGTTAGCGGAAACCGGCAAGCCACGCTCATTGGCCTCGCATATTGATATCCCGCGCGGTGCCGCGAACTTCAAGATTTTTGCCGACATCATCAAGAACGTCCCGACCGAGAGTTTTCAGATGACCACGCCCGATGGCGGCACCGCTATTAGCTATGGCGTGCGCGTGCCCTTGGGTGTTGTGGCCGTTGTGTGCCCATGGAATTTGCCGCTGCTGCTGATGACATGGAAAGTCGGCCCGGCACTCGCCTGCGGTAACGCAGTGATCGTTAAACCATCCGAAGAAACGCCTGCCACAGCAACGCTGCTCGGCGAAGTGATGAATACCGTCGGGATACCCAAAGGGGTTTACAACGTCGTGCATGGTTTTGGCCCGAATTCAGCGGGTGAGTTTCTGACCCGTCACCCGGATGTGGATGGCATTACCTTCACCGGCGAGACACGCACCGGTGAAGCCATCATGGCGGCGGCAGCCAAAGGTGTGCGTCCCGTATCGTTTGAACTCGGCGGTAAAAACGCCGCGGTGATCTTTGCCGACGCCGACTTTGATAAAGCGGTGGCCAGCGTCACTCGCTCGGCATTCGAGAACTGTGGTCAGGTGTGTTTGGGGACTGAACGCGTGTACGTACAGCGTCCGATTTTTGAAAAATTCGTTAACGCTCTCAAAGAAAAAGCCGAAGCTTTAACCATCGGGCCATCGAATATGCCCGGCGTTGGCATGGGCCCACTGATCTCGGCTGAGCACAAAGCCAAGGTACTGTCCTACTACCAAAAAGCCAAAGCGGAAGGCGCGCATGTAGTCACTGGCGGTGGCGAACCGAGCATGAGCGGTGCGCAGGCCAATGGTCATTTTGTGCAACCGACCATCTGGACGGGTTTGCCGGAAAGCTCGGCCATCATCCGCGAAGAAATTTTCGGACCCTGCTGTCATATCGCACCGTTTGATACCGAAGAAGAAGCCATCCGCCTGGCCAACGATACGCCCTACGGTCTGGCTACCTCGATTTGGACCACGGATATTTCAGTGGCGACACGCATGGCGAATGCGATTCACGTCGGCCTGTGCTGGATTAATAGCTGGTTCTTGCGCGATCTGCGCACGCCTTTTGGTGGCTCCAAAGGCTCCGGTATTGGCCGCGAAGGTGGTGTGCACTCGCTCGAGTTCTACACCGACCTGCGCAATGTCATGATCAAAATTTGAATTCCCAACGGAGAACGCAGCAATGGCGATGACACCTCAAAAAATCCAGCACTACGGCGATGAGCTGTACGACGCGCTGGTCTCACGCGTTGCGGTTGATCCGCTGACCAATCGTGAGCCTGAGATCAGTATTGATGATGCTTACCAGATTCAGCTGCGCATGATCGAGCGCCGCCTGCAAACCGGTGAGACGGTGGTGGGTAAAAAAATCGGCGTCACCAGCAAGGTGGTGATGGACATGTTAGGGGTCAACCAGCCCGACTTTGGTCACCTGCTGTCCGGCATGGTGTTCAATGAAGGCGAAGCGGTGGATACCAGCAAGATGATTGCACCGCGCGCCGAAGCCGAAGTGGCATTCATTCTGGGACGTGATCTGGCCGGCCCGGGCGTGACTGCGGCTGACGTACTTCGTGCGACCGATTGTGTGATGCCCTGCTTCGAAATTGTCGATTCGCGCATCAAGGACTGGAAAATCAAAATTCAAGACACCGTCGCAGATAACGCCTCCTGCGGTGTGTTCACACTCGGTGGTACGCGCAAAAGCCCACGCGATCTGGATCTAGCGCTGGCCGGTATGGTGCTCGATAAAAATGGCGAGATCATCAGCACGTCCTGCGGCGCAGCAGTCCAGGGCTCTCCCGTCAACGCGGTGGCTTGGTTGGCGAACACGCTCGGTCGTCTCGGCATCACCCTGAAAGCGGGTGATGTGATTCTCTCTGGCTCGCAGTCACCATTGGTACCGGTACAAGCGGGCGATAGCCTGCACTGCTCCGTCGGCGGGCTCGGTAGCACCTCGGTGCGCTTCATCTGATCGCAAGGAAAACAACATGCAACTTGATCACGCCACCATAGAAAAACTGGCCATCCATCTCGAAAGCGCTGAGCTCGAGGCGCGCGATGTGCTGAAGATCACCGATGACCATCCGCAGATGGATTGGGAAGATGCGTACGCCATTCAAGACGCGATTCGTGCGCGTAAAGAAGCACGCGGACATAAAACCGTTGGCCTGAAGGCTGGTCTCACCTCGTTTGCCAAAATGAAGCAGATGGGTGTGGATGTGCCCTGCTTCGGTTTTGTGTCTGACTACATGTCGCGCCCGGACGGTGGCGAGATAAAAATGTCGGAGCTGATTCACCCCAAGGTGGAAGCAGAAATCTGCGTCGTCACCAAAGCCCCACTCAAAGGCCCGGGCTGTCATGTCGGTGCTGTGATGGCTGCGATTGACTTCGTACTCCCCGCGGTGGAGATTATTGATAGCCGCTACCGCGACTTTAAATTTGACCTCAAGAGTGTGGTGGCAGATAACACCTCGGCCTCACGATTTGTGATCGGCGGTCGCTCGCGCAATGTAGAAGAACTTGATCTGCGCACGCTCGGCGTGGTGCTGGAAAAAAATGGCCAAGTGGTTGCCATGGCCGCCGGTGCGGCGGTGCTGGGTCATCCTGCTGCAGCGATCGCGATGATGGCGAATCATCTCGGCGCACGCGGGCAAGAAATCCCGGCCGGTACTTTCATCATGACCGGCGGTGTGACCGAAGCGATTCCGGTGGCAGCCGGCGACAACATTCTGGTGCGCTTCCAAGACCTTGGCTCGGTCTCGATGCGCTTCGTATAGCACGCCCTCCAGAAGCAAATAGTGGAACCAAAATGAACTTGCAATTAAGCGGCCAACACGCTTTAGTCACCGGCTCTACCGCAGGCATTGGTTATGCCATTGCGGACGCACTTGCCGCAGAAGGTGCCACCGTCACCATCAACGGCCGCAGCGAGCAAAGCGTGCAGCGTGCATTACAACGACTGCGTGCGGCTCATCCGAACGCTTCCCTGCATGGCATCGTGGCGGACGCCGCCACAGCAGACGGCTGCGCCAAGCTGACCAATGGTGCAGCGATTGATATTTTGGTGAACAACATGGGTATCTTCGAGCCAAAAGCATTTGAAGATATTCCCGATCAAGACTGGCATCGGTTTTTCGAGACCAATGTGATGAGTGGTGTGCGACTGTCACGCGCGGTACTGCCAGGGATGAAGCAGCGTAATCGTGGTCGCATTGTGTTCATCTCATCGGAATCTGGCATTTGCCCGCCTGCAGAGATGGTGCATTACGGTATGACCAAATCTGCGCAGCTCTCGATTGCACGCGGCCTTGCCGAAACGTGTGCCGGCACGGGTGTGACGGTGAATAGCGTACTACCCGGTCCCACGCTGACAGAAGGCGCTAAAGATTTTCTGGACAAACTCGCTGCCGAACAAGGCAAGAGCTTCGATGAGCTGGTGCAGTGGTTCTTCGCCAATGCGCGGCCGACTTCACTATTACGCAGATTTATTGACCCCAAAGAAGTGGCCGCTATGGTGGCCTATGTGTGTAGCCCGCTCTCCGCAGCCACCAATGGCGCGGCGCTGCGTGTCGATGGCGGCGTCGTACGCAGCCTGATTTAATCCGCTTTATTCAAGGGAGTAAAACCATGAGCAAAAAAATTAAATGTGCCCTGATCGGCCCCGGCAATATCGGTACCGATTTGCTCGCCAAGCTACAGCGTTCGCCGGTGCTCGAGCCAGTATGGATGGTGGGTATTGATCCGGAATCTGATGGTTTGAAACGCGCGCGTGAGATGGGTATTAAAACGACGGCTGAGGGTGTCGATGGTCTGCTACCGCATGTGATTGAAGACGGCATACAAATCGCGTTCGACGCGACTTCAGCGTATGTGCATGCAGAAAACTCGCGCAAGCTGAATGAGCTCGGCGTGCTGATGATTGATCTCACCCCGGCAGCGATCGGGCCTTACTGCGTTCCACCGGTGAACCTGAAAGAACACGTGGGTCGCGGCGAGATGAATGTGAATATGGTGACCTGCGGCGGGCAGGCTACGATACCGATGGTGGCAGCCGTGTCACGTGTTCAGGCTGTGGCGTACGGCGAGATTGTTGCTACCGTATCGAGCCGTAGCGCTGGCCCCGGCACCCGCAAGAATATCGATGAGTTCACACGCACCACAGCAGGTGCGATCGAGCGTGTCGGTGGCGCCAAGAAAGGTAAAGCCATCATCATCATCAACCCGGCCGAGCCACCACTCATCATGCGTGACACGGTGCATTGCCTGACCGAAGGCAAGCCGGATGAAGCCAAGATCACGCAATCGATTCACGACATGATCAAGGAAGTACAAAAATATGTGCCCGGCTATCGCTTAGTCAACGGCCCGGTATTTGATGGTAACCGTGTCTCGGTGTTCCTTGAGGTGGAGGGTCTGGGTGACTACTTGCCTAAATATGCGGGCAACCTCGACATCATGACGGCCGCCGGTGCGCGTACTGCCGAGATGTTTGCTGAAGAGATTATCGCTGGCCGCCTGAAGCTTGAAGCGACCGTGGCTGCCTGAGTGTGCGATCTGACTGGAGAATGAACATGACAATTCAAGGCAAAAAAATCACCCTGCATGACATGACGCTACGCGATGGCATGCACCCTAAGCGCCATTTGATGACTATCGATCAGATGAAGTCCATCGCGCAAGGCCTGGACCATGCGGGTGTACCGCTGATTGAAGTTACGCATGGCGATGGCCTGGGTGGCTCATCGGTTAATTACGGCTTCCCTGCACACACTGATGAGGAATATCTCGGCGCAGTGATCCCGCTGATGAAGCAAGCCAAGGTCTCTGCCCTGCTGCTGCCGGGTATTGGTACGGTTGATCATCTGAAGATGGCGCATGAACTCGGTGTGCACACGATTCGTGTAGCGACACACTGCACCGAGGGTGATGTATCGGAGCAGCACATCACCATGGCGCGCAAGATGGAGATGGATACGGTCGGCTTTTTGATGATGGCGCACATGAATACGCCAGAAGGTTTGGTCCAGCAAGCCAAGCTGATGGAAGGCTACGGTGCTAACTGTATCTACGTCACCGACTCAGCCGGCTACATGCTGCCGGACGATGTGCGTGTACGCATCGATGCCGTGCGTCAGGCGCTCAAGCCCGAGACTGAGCTGGGTTTTCATGGTCATCACAACATGGCAATGGGGATTGCGAACTCAATTGCAGCGATTGAATCAGGTGCAAATCGTATTGATGCCGCTGCTGCAGGTTTGGGTGCGGGTGCGGGCAATACCCCGCTCGAGGTGTTGGTGGCCGTGCTGGATCGCATGAGCGTGGACACCGGTGTCGATGTCTGGAAGATTCAGGATGTCGCAGAAGACTTGGTGGTGCCGATCATGGACTTCCCGATTCGCATCGATCGCGATGCGTTGACGCTGGGTTACGCCGGTGTGTACGGTTCTTTCCTGCTGTTCGCAAAACGTGCCGAGGTGAAGTACGGCATCCCTGCCCGCGAGTTGCTGCTAGAGCTTGGCCGTCGCAAGATGGTCGGCGGTCAGGAAGACATGATCGAAGACGCTGCATTGACCCTCTCGCGTGAGCGCAGAGAGCGTGCTGCCAAGGCAGCTTGACCCATTACAAAGGAGAACAATATGCCGTTCGCACAAATCCATCTATTGGAAGGCCGTACCGAAGACCAAAAACGCGCTGTAATTGAAAAAGTCACGCAGGCTTTGCATGAGGCCGTTGGTGCGCCGAGAGAGACGATTCGCATCCTGATCTCCGAGGTACCCAAGGCGCACTGGGGAATCGGCGGCACCTCGGCCAAAGACCTCGGGCGCTAGGGGTCGGGGCATCATCTTTCCTGCATCTCTCGTCTGCGAGACTTGTGTAAAATCCGAGGCGCACTGCGAATTCGGTGTTTGACACAGGCCGCGAAGACGATCCATGGACAACGATTTTCTGATTCCTCTGCTGGTCACCCTTGTTACGGCGATGATGATCGGCGCCATCTACCTGCTAACGCTGTTGGTAAATGACGGCCAACCAGATCGCAGCGAGGAAGAAACCCTGACCGAGTACATCGCTGATCAGGGCTCAGCCCCGGTAGCCCAAGCCGACGCTGACGCCGATGCCGACGGTGCGACTGCCCCGGCTGAGGCGAAACAAACCTAAGCCCTCACATGTCCCCTGCTGATGCGGCCTTGGTCGCCGCGGGTGCTTTTTTGGCCGGCGCCATGAATGCGATCGCAGGAGGCGGTACCTTTTTCTCTTTTCCGGCGATGCTGATGGCGGGCGTACCCCCGGTCACCGCCAACGCCAGTAACTCGGTCGCACTCTGGCCCGCCAGTCTCTCGAGCGCCTGGGCCTATCGCCGCGAGGCCATGCGACACGGCCGCTGGGCAGTGCTGCTGGCAGTACTCTCGGTCATTGGTGGTCTGCTCGGTGCCTTACTGCTGCTGGCGATATCCAATCAAACCTTCATGCGGCTAGTGCCCTGGTTGCTGCTGGTGGCGACTTCGCTGTTTGCGCTGAGCGCGCGAGTGAACCGCATCATTCGCTGGTTAAAGCAGAGACTGCATATAGCTGCTTCCGAACAGCCGGGCAGTATCGGTGGTGCTGTGTTTCAGTTGATGGTAGCGATTTATGGCGGCTTCTTTGGTGCCGGCATGGGCATTTTGACGCTGGCCGCGCTCTCGATTCAGGGCTTTGATGATATGCAAGAGATTAATGCGCTAAAGAACCTGACCTCGGCCATGAACTACACCGTGGCCGCCCTCACCTTCATCATCGCCGGTGCCATCAGCTGGCCGCATACCTTGGTGGCCTTGGTCACCGCAGCTATCGGTGGCTACGTAGGCGCGGCATTTGCGCGCAAGCTACCCGCGATATGGCTGAAGCGTCTGGTGATTGCGGTTGGCGCCACGTTGACCGTGGTGTACTTCATTAAAACCGCGTAGATTACATTCGGTCGGCCTTATTGCGAAGGACTTATTGCACAGGCCTGCTTGCGAAGGACTTATTGCGAAGGACTTATTGCGAAGGCCTTATTGCGAAGGCCTCATCGTCGGTCTTATTGCGTGGGGCTTACCGATGCAGCGGGCATGCGGCGACAGAAACAAGGCCGCCGCGAGCCAGTGGCACTACTTCACCGTTACCTCAATTGATTTCCGCATTTTCGCGCCATAAGAGCGATGCGCGCCATCGGCAAACTGCATCGTGAGACGATAACGACCGGGTGGTAATGTGATCTCGGTCTCTGTTTGGCCTTTACCAAAATGGCGGTGCTGATCATCCATTGGGATCACCGCACCCTCGGCCACATCGGGCACATTAATCAATAAATGGTGGTGACCGGTACCCTCTTTCATTTCTCCGGCTGGCGCGACTTGCATCCCCTCTAAGCCAAACTTCACTTTGAACGGCGAAGATACCGTCGCATTATTTTTCGGCTCGATGAAATCAACCGATTGCGCCATGGCGCTAGAACAGATGAAGAAGGCGCTGAGCGCAGTGCCAATAAAGTAATGCATGGTTGACTCCTGATGAGATCCAGCGTTCGATGATACCAAGTACAGCAAAAGCTCAGGGCTTGTGTGCTCAATCGGCCGACATTGTCCTGATCACTATCGCGGAGCGAGCGGATTGCCTGAAAGGTGAACCAGAGCGCTAAGGTGGTGGAAATGCGACCCACAAAAAAATAGCCCGCGCACTGCGCGGGCTGAACCCGAATCTCCGTTTCCGAAGAACAGGGAGGAGACAATCAGTAAACCGACGCGGCTCGGTCGGCGGTGTTTCGTAGCGTAGAGCGAAAATCTTTACCTTGCTCAGTCGGCGGCACCCAGCCATGACGACGCCAAATCGACTGCACGTTGTCTGACGCACCGCGACCCTGGTTAGACACCGGGACAGCAGCAGCAGCCATGGCTTTGGCTGTCGTTTCAATAATCATTCTCGCTTGATCGTACATAGGGCGGCTCCTTTCCAAATAGCGTCGGATTTACTCCGAATGCCCGAAAAGGCAGCAATTTACATGCCAATTAAAACGTCGAGATTCCGTCAGATATATAAATGAAAACACTCTGCCGCGGGGCGGTCAGGGTGCAAATGAGTATCTAGGGGTGGCTAAGCGGAGATATTGCAGCCAGTACTCGATGTAGTTTGAAAATGTCGCTGGCCAATAAAGTCGCGATATTTGAAAAATGTCGCTGGCTAGGCGGAGGTGTCGCAGACAGTACATGAAGTACGGCAAGACACCTCCAACAACGCCAGCGGCATTTTTTACTTGCCGCGGAGCCCGTCGAAGACTTCGGCAAACCCTGGCTGATTCTGATGCGAGATCACGCTCCGCGCCGCCTCAATCACTAGCGGCACTGGGTGACCACGCAAGGTCTGGACAATCATTTCATTGATGACTTTGTAGATCTGACCGTCTTCGTCAATGATTTGCCCCAGGCGCGCGGCGAGCGGGTCAAACACACCGTATGCCACGAACACCCCGAGGAAGGTACCCACCAGCGCGGAACCAATCAGCGCACCCAGCACAGGTGGCGGTTGATCAATCGCACCCATGGTTTTCACCACACCCAACACGCAGGCCACAATACCGAGCGCAGGGAGCGCACCCGCCACGTTAGACAACATGCCCTGGAATTTCAATTCATCGTGATGGTGGGTTTTAATGTAGTTCTTCATGACGTCATCGACCGCATCCGCGTCGAGGTTACCCTGCGCGATTACGACGAGTCGCAGCGTATCGCAAATCATGTGAACGATGGAATGGTCTCCCGCGAGCTTGGGGTATTCACCGAAAATAGCAGATGAATCCGGATTCTCGACGTGCGCTTCGAGGGCAACCGCGCCCTCTTTTTTCATGACGTTGAGCAGCTTGCCCACCATCAGAATCAGATCGAGATAATCCTGCGGCTTCCATTTTGGTCCCGCAATACAGCGCCCGATACCGCCGAAGCCGCCTTTGAAGATCAGCATACTGTTGGCGATCAGCTGCGCACCAATACCGGAGCCAACGATAATGAAGCCCTCAATGGGCGCCGCCTTGATAATCGGCGCCATTTTTCCGCCCGCCATAATGTAGCCGCCGAAAACGCAGCCAAACACGACGCCTAGTCCCACGAAAAAAAACATCTGCCTCTCCTTGTGCAAGCGGATTCGGGACCTGATGACCCAGGCCGCACGCTATCGTCTCTTAATTCGGCACGAGATCGGAGAACTCAAGCTCGCACCAAACGATATCATGGCAATTGTGAAACAAATTGCCAAATAACGCTACCCTTGCTATTCAAAGTAACTATTCGGCTCAGCCGAATTATCTTTTTGAAAATTTTATTTAAACAGCCAGCACCACAGACCGACGCACTCGCCGCTTGCCCACTGAATCAGGATGTCGATAAAAGCGCCAATCAGCATGGCCGGTACGGCGAAATAAAGCATGATTAGTGCCCAGCCTGCCGCTGTCGGGCGCGGCTTATCCAGATCAAGCCCACGTACCCGTCGGACAGCCGGCTTTATCTGGCTTGGCGGTAGGCTTGGCGGCTTGGCGGCTTGGGGCATGTTTTAACGATTACGATGACTGCAACTGATTATATCGAGCGCGATCACAGACATGAGACCTCTTTAGCGCCACCGTGAACACGCAAATTATTTGGAACCAAACCTCTCGCGAGCGCTGGGATGCTGCACATGCAGCGCACAGTGCGGTGATGCAGCAGCACTGGATTTACGGCGCCAGTATGCGCTTGCCGGGTATGAGAACACATCGCGCTGAAATTTTGTTTGAGGGGCTTAGCGTCGCATTGGCACAGTTTGTTTGCAGGCGCTATGCGGGCGTATTCAGCATCGCGCTTTGCACGCGCGGCCCGATCTGGCTCAGTGATATCGCTGACGCCGACAAGGCGCAAATTCATCGCGAGCTCAAGCGGTCGTTGCCGGTCGCCCGGCCACGCGTTATTTTATTTTCGCCGGACCTGACAGACCCGCAGCATCCCAGCATGGCGTCACTGACACGCGTGCTGACGGGCTACTCCACCGTGATGCTCGATCTCTCACAACCATTAACAGCGCTACGCGCCAGCTTGCACCCTTACTGGCGTAACCGCTTATCTGCTGCCGAGCGCTCAGGCCTGAAGCTTTCCGAGTTAGAACACGACTCACCCGAACTACCGCGCGTGCTCGCTGAAGAAAATCGACAACGCGAGCGCAAGCGATTCTATGCATTACCGCTAGGCTTTATTGAGCATTATCTGGAAGAAGGCGGCGCAAAGTCTGCACTCATTCTTCACGCCAGCTGGCAATCACGGCCGGTCGCTGCGATGCTGTTTTTAATCCATGGCAGCAGCGCCACCTACCAATTGGGTTGGACCAACCCGCAAGGCCGCGCTCTGAATGCGCATAACCTGATTTTGTGGGGCGCGATGGAGCAGCTCAAACAACGCGGCATCGTTAAGCTTGATCTGGGTGGGGTAAACACGCACGATTTGCCGGGTATTTCGAGCTTCAAGATTAACACCGGTGGCGAAGTGATCATCTATGCCGGCGGCTATGTTTGAGGTGGCAAGACGCCAGTGGTATTTTGTGCAGACCACCCAAGCCTGCAAAAAACTTTTTTCCTGAGCCTTTCAGGGCAAAGGTGCGCGATACAGCCACACCGGTTTACCTTCAACATTTTGTAATTTCGCCGTTGGCTTGATATCTTCAGCAACGAACTCCAAGCTCACCAACCACGTACCAGGCCGCAGTTCTGCTCTTGCCTTCTCGATGGCGCGCGGCATGGTCTCGGGTCGCTGAAACAGATACACCAGGTCGTACTGCGACCAATCGGCTTTCCACATATCGCCCTGGCGAATGGTCGCCCATGGACAGCGCAGTGCCGTCAGCGCGCGCAAGGGCCAGCTCCACTCCACACCAAACAAAGCCGCTGCCGGATAAGCAGCGCGCAATGCGATTAAACCATCTCCCAGCCCACAGCCAGCATCCAGAATGCGTGCGTCCCTGGCCAACGGCGCGCGCTCGGCCAAACCGAGCAACGCAGACGAAGGCGTTGGAAACAATGGCGCGTCGCGCCAGGCATTGACGGGATAAACAATCGCTATCAGCAGCAGCGGTAATAGCCAAGCCCAGGCCGGTAACATCACGCTGCCTGAAATCAGTAAAGAGAGCGGGAAACCGGCAGCAATTGCCAGGCGACGCCAAATCGTCGCGGCGAATACCGAGAACATGACGCCGGCCAGCGTAGCTGTCGACACTGCCAACCATGCCGCCATGTTAAAACGCAGCAGCACGCTGTACAGCACCCAGGTACCCGCCCACGCCATCAGGGCGGGTATCGGCCAACGAAAAAAAGACAGGGCAGAATTCACGCGCGGATTATAGGCTGCCGTTAAAATGCGCGGCAGTGGCACTGCCCATGGAAGGATAATCCTATGAAAGTGAAACAAATCCTGACCGGTGTCGAGCTGGTCATTGCTGATCTTGAGGTTGAACTGAATGGCGAGCTACGCGCGTCGCATACCTTGTGCGCGCTACTGAAAGACGATAACGGCAAGGAAATCGTCATTCCGCTCAACACACCGGATGGCCGCCCGATTTTCATGAACCCCGAGAATGCCATCGCTGAAGGCTCCGTCAGCCACTAGTACCGGGTGACGGGTCCGCCGCAAGAATTTACAGAAAGCGATCGAGTAGCTTTCTCGATCCGCGGTCAAGGGCGCGAATGTCGTGCACCCGGTAAGTGACACCGTGGCTATCGGTGATGATGAGTCCGCCGTCGCGCAGCCGGCGAATATCTTCTTCACCCTTCAGCACAAAGCTGTTTAAGCCGCGATCCGTTTTTACGGTCCAGGTGCTGGGCGTCGCAAACGTACTGACATCGACCAAGCGCTCAATCACAGGCAAAAACTCGCGCTGCGCAATTTCTTGCTCGATCATGGCGCGGGTGTCCGCATCCAGCACGCTCAGCTGATTGATAAACACCAGCTCATGCCCATCGGTGCTCAGCAATGACACTTGCTCGCCGGGGGCATCAATCGGGAAGGCCTGCGCCGGCACCACACCCACATGCACTTCACCTGCTTCATCGGTAAAGTTGAGCCGGCCATAGCTATCCCGGCGCAGCCGGTGAGCGACCGGCATCCATGCCTTGCCGCTGGACTCATCCATCATGCGTTCCCCGCTTTGGCCAGAGGAATGCGCAATGGGTCGGGTGCTTCATCTTCGGTATCGACGTTGCGTGCTTGCGCTTCATACAAGCGCCAATACGCCCCCTGCTGAGCAATCAATTCATCATGCGATCCGATCTCCACCACTTCGCCACGCTCCAGCACCACCAAGCGATCGGCGCGACGCAACGTTGACAAGCGATGCGCAATCGCTATCGTGGTTCTGCCTTTGACCAGGTTATCGAGTGCTTTTTGAATTTCTTTTTCAGTGGCGGTATCGACTGACGAGGTAGCCTCATCAAGCATGAGAATGTGCGGATTAATCAGCAACGCACGCGCAATCGAAATGCGCTGACGCTCACCACCGGAGAGCCCTTGTCCGCGCTCCCCCACAATCGAGTCATAGCCATGGCGTAGTCGCAGAATGAATTCATGCGCGTGCGCGGCTCGTGCTGCAGCAATCACCTCGGCACGTGTTGCGTCCGGTTTGCCGTAGGCGATATTTTCGGCAATCGTGCCGTGAAACAGGAAAGGCTCTTGCAGCACCAAGCCAATGTGGCGACGATAATCCGCCACCGAGAAGCGACGCAAATCAATGCCATCCACTGTAATCGCGCCGTCGGTGACATCATAAAAACGGCAGATCAGATTAACCAGCGTGCTCTTGCCCGAGCCGCTGTGGCCGACCAAACCAATCATCTCTCCTTGCCGGATTTCGAGATTAATACCCTTCAAAATTCGACGACTACCGTAGCGGAAACCGACATCGCGCAGCGCAATGGTACCTGGGGCCTTGGCAACGGGCACCGGATTGGCAGGCTCGGGCACGCTGGAACTGTGATCCAAAATATCGAAAATCCGCTTGGCACCCGCAGCGGCTTTTTGTGTGTGCGACACGATACGGCTCATGGTGTCGAGTCGGCCGTAGAAGCGACCGATATACGCAATAAACGCCACTAAAACACCGACGGTCACGCCATGATGAATCACCAACCAAATACCAAAGCCCCACACAATCAGCAGCCCGACTTCGGTCAGCATGGTGACCGTCGGCGCGAATAAACTCCAGGTGCGGTTTAATTTGTCATTCACCGCGAGGTTATGCATGTTCGCCTCGCGAAAGCGTTGCGACTCACGACCCTCTTGGGCAAAGGCTTTGACGACCCGAATGCCGGGAATCGTATCGGCTAGCACGTTGGTGACATCACCCCAGATACGATCAATTTTTTCAAAGCCGGTACGCAGACGATCGCGCACCGAGTGAATCAACCACATAATCAATGGCAGCGGCAGCAGGGTAACGACGGTCAGCCACGGATTAATCGTGAACAGCACCACCGTCGTCATCGCTAGTAGCAATACATCGGTCGCAAAATCAAGCGCATGCAGCGATAGAAAAATACAAATACGATCGGATTCATTACCGATACGGGCTATCAGATCACCGGTACGCTTGGCACCGAAATAATCGAGCGACAGTGTCATCAAGTGGTTGAAGGTGGCGGTGCGCAAATGCGCGCCGATACGCTCCGACACCAGCGCCAACAGATAGGTGCGCCACCACCCAAGCCCCCAAGCCAATAGCGCCGCCACCAATAAGCCCGATAGGTATAACACCACGTCCTGGGTATCAATCTGCGCGCCGGTTTGCTGCGGGATGAGAATTTCATCCATCAGCGGCATCGATAAATAGGGTGGCACCATCAGCGCAGCGGTCGAGGCCAGCGTGAGGAAGAAACCCAGCAGCAGCTGCATCTTGTAAGGCTTCGCAAAACGCCATAGTCGCAGCAACACCCAAGTCGACACCGGCTCCAGCAACTCGCGGTGGCAGACCGGACATTCTTCACTTTGATCCGGCAGTAGCGCGTGGCAGCTCGGGCAACGCGCACCGGACTCTTCGGGCGTCAGCGATTGCCCACCACGCGCGGCTTGGACTTTGTCGAAGTGTTGAATGAAACGCAGCGCACTCACCTCTTGCGCTAACGTGAAACGCCACAGCGCCAAGGTGCCTTGCTCATCATGCAGCGCCAGTGTTGCGACGCCGCCATGATCGCTGTGATGCAATGTGAAGCCCGGTTGCAGCGGCCACTCAGACCACCCCTCGCCATCTGAATGGCTTATCATTCGTTCGGTTGTCAGCAGCAAGCGGCTGGACGCGAATTGAAGCGCCGGGTTCAGATCGGGTTCCAGCGTAGCGAGGACATGCTCATGCGCGCGCAACGGCGGGCTATCCCGATGATCGTGCGGCGTAGAAGTTGCGGCAGTTGCTACGTGAGATGGTGCGCTGGGCGGCATGAATACGGAACCAAGTGTCGCGAGCTGATAATCCAGTGAACGGAACTGAAGCGGTTTGCTGCTGTCGCAGACTGCGCGCACTGTCGCCGAAGTCGGCCGCTTAGTCCTGATAATCCGACATCTTACCTTTTTGCCCGAACCCCGATCCGATGAGCACTACAACTCCCGCTGCTATGCCGCCCGGCCCGTTTGAGATTCAGGTGCCGCGCATCACCTTCCTGCGTGGTCCGAATATGTGGACCTATTCCTCGGTACTCGAGGCCTGGCTGGATCTGGGCGTGCTGGAGAAATGGCCGAGCAATCGGCAACCCGGCTTTATTGACCGTTTGTTGTCGGTTTTGCCACAGGTCGCGGCGCATCACTGCAGCCCTGGTGTGCCCTACGGTTTCGAAGAACGGCTGCGTGATGGCACCTGGATGGGCCATGTGCTTGAGCATGTGATCATCGAGTTGCTCGAGCTGTCCGGACTCGAGGCGGGTTTTGGTCAGACCCGCGAGACCACGCGCTCCGGTACCTACCGCATGGTGTTTCGAGTGCCTGACGAAACAGTCGGCAGAACGGCGTTCGACGCTGGCCTGCAGCTACTGCATGCAGTGATCAATCAGCAACCGTTCGAGGTCGAGCCCGAGCTGGCAAAGATTCGCAAAGCGATCGACGAGTACTACCTCGGGCCCTCGACCGCGCATATCGTGGCCAGCGCCAAGAAGCGCAAGATTCCGCATATTCGCCTCAACCAGGGCAACCTGGTGCAGCTCGGTTACGGCGCATTGCAAAACCGTATCTGGACTGCCGAGACCGACCTCACCAGCGCCATTGCTGAAGGCATCGCCGGCAATAAAGACCTCACCAAGTCGCTGCTGCGCAGCTGCGGCGTGCCCGTGCCCAATGGCGAGGTGGTGCACAGCGTCGAGGCCGCGTGGGAAGTGGCCGAAGAGATTGGTTTGCCGGTGGTGGTCAAGCCACGTGACGGTAATCGCGGGCGTGGTGTCATGCTCAACCTTCGTACGCGCGAAGAGGTTGAATCTGCTTACGCGATCGCGCGTGCCGAAGACCCGGATGTGATTGTCGAGCGCTACATTGAAGGCGATGAGCATCGTGTACTCGTGGTTGGCGGCAAGGTAATTGCCGTTGCGAGGGGTGAAAGCGCATGGGTGACTGGCGACGGACAATCGACCGTGGCAGAGCTGATCGAGCAGCAAATCAACAGCGACCCACGCCGTGGCAGCGCCGATATTCATCCGCTGGAAAAACTCAACCCCATCACCAACAGCGTCATTCAAGGCAACCTGCAACGACAGCGCCTGACGACCGAGTCGGTACCATCCACCGGGCAGCGTGTGCTGATCACGGCGAATGGCAACCACGCGATTGAATGCAGCGATCTGATTCATCCGGATAACGCATTCACCTGCGCGCTTGCTGCACAAATCATCGGACTGGATATTGCCGGTATCGATCTGGTGTGCAAAGACATCGCGCGACCACTCGAATCACAACGCGGCGCAGTGGTTGAAGTGAATGCCGGTCCCGGGTTGCTGATGCATCTGAAGCCGGCGCAAGGGGAAGTACGCCCGGTCGGAGACGCTATCGTCAGCCATCTGTTTCCGGAAGGCCAGCGTGGCCGTATTCCTATCGTCGGTGTCGCTGGCAGCGATGGCACCACGCCGATCGCGCGTTTGGTCGCCTGGCTAATGCAGCTATCCGGTGCACGTGTCGGTGTTGCCTGCCGTGAGGGTTTGTTTGTCGGCGCAAGGCAGCTGGAGCGTGGCGATTGCGCGCACTGGGAGCCCGGCCAGCGCCTGCTGATTAATCGAAATGTCGAAGCCGCCGTATTTGAAAATGATCCGATGTCGTTGCTCACCGAAGGCCTTGCCTACGACCGCTGCTGGGTGGGTATTGTCACCGACAGCAAGCCAGTACCCGGGCTGGATGAGCAGCTGATGACCGAGCCCGAACATCGCTACAAAATTTTGCGCACGCAAATCGATGTGGTTCTCGAGACTGGCGCGGCAGTACTAAACGCAGACGATGACACCGTGCTCGAGATGGCCAAGTTATCCGATGGTGATGTGCTGCTGTATGCACGTGATGGCAAGCACCCTGCGCTGCTTGCGCATCGTGAATCCGGTCGGCGTGTACTGTTCCTTGAGGATGGTTTTCTGGTGCGGGCGCATGGCAACGCTGTGGCCGACAAAATCAATCTCAGCCGCGACCTCAGCCCCGCTGCTGCGGCTTTGTCCCACGAGGTGCTGATGGCATCGATCGGTGCCGCATGGGCACTCGGGCTCGAGGCCCAACTGATCCGAACCGGTCTCGATACCTTCGGTACCGTTCAACCCCAAACGCTGGTAATTGCATAAAGCATGGAACTGAAACAAACACGTGCCCTGCGCGGGCCCAACCTCTGGAGCCGCTACACCGCACTCGAGATTGAAGTCGCTTGCACCAATGATGAATGTGAAATCGATAAGCTGAGCGGCTTTGTCGACAAGCTGCGTGCGATTTGTCCGGGCGTCGCCGATCTGCGCGCACCTGGCTACCATGGCCCGCTGACAATGGCCCATGTGCTGGAGGCGACATTACTTGCGCTGCAAGCCAATGCAGGTTGCCCGTTGTCGTTTTCACTCACCAACGCCACACCCGTGCCGCAGCTGTACCAAGTGATTGTTGAGTACAGCGAAGAAGACGTCGGTCGTCTGGCGTTAACGTACGCCATGCAGGTCTCGCAGTACGTGTTCGATCTCTGTCGCGGCGAGGTTGCTGACCATTCGCCCGCACCCGACGTCGCCGCCATGGTGGCCGAGCTGCGCGAGATGGATGAAGACAATCGTCTTGGCCCCTCGACCGGCTCCATCGTGAACGCTGCGGTAGCACGCGGCATTCCGTTTCGGCGTCTGACCAGTGGCAGCCTGGTACAACTGGGCTGGGGCTGCAAGCAGCGGCGTATTCAAGCCGCTGAGGTGGATTCCACCAGTGCAGTCGCAGAAACCATTGCGCAAGACAAGAATCTGACCAAACACCTGCTTCACGCAGCCGGCGTTCCGATACCGCATGGCGCACCGGTCAAGACCGCCGAACAGGCGTGGGAAGTCGCGCAACGCATCGGTGTGCCGGTAGTGTGCAAACCGCAAAATGGTAGCCAGGGCAAAGGCGTTACCGTCAACATCATCCTGCGTGAGCAGATGGATAAAGCATTTGAAGCGGCGACCATTGCGGCGCGCGGCAAAGGCCCGGTGCTGGTTGAAAAATTTTTCCCGGGCAGTGATTACCGCTTGCTGGTGGTCGGTAACAAGTTGGTGGCTGCGGCACGACGTGACCCGCCGCAAGTGATTGGTGACAGCAAGTACAGCGTGCGCGAGCTGGTAAACATCTTGAATGCTGATCCACGGCGTAGCGAGGGGCATGCGACTTCACTCACCAAGATAAGTTTTGATGACATTGCGGTCGCCTGTCTCGCAGAGCAACAGATGACGCCAGAATCGGTACCCGAAGTGGGTCGACGTGTTGTCTTGCGCAATAACGCCAACCTCTCTACCGGCGGCAGTGCGACAGATGTGACTGATGATGTACACCCGGAAGTTGCAGCGCGCGCGATCGACGCTGCGGCGATGGTAGGTTTGCATGTGTGTGGCGTGGATATCGTGGTCGAGAACATCATGCGTCCGCTGGAAGAACAAAACGGTGGCGTGGTGGAAGTCAACGCAGCGCCCGGCTTGCGCATGCACTTAACGCCGTCGTATGGCAAAGGCCGCAACATTGGCGAAGCAGTGATTCAGCAGATGTTTCGACAAGGCGATGATGCGCGCATTCCTGTCGTGGCAGTCACCGGCGTTAACGGTAAAACTACCACCACGCGACTCATTGCTCATGTACTTGCAACCAAAGGACTCTGCGTCGGCATGACGAACACCGATGGTGTGTACGTTGGTGGCCGGCAAACCGATAGTGGTGATTGCAGCGGGCCGAAGAGCGCACGCAACGTACTCGCGCATCCTCATGTAGAAGCGGCAGTACTTGAAACCGCGCGTGGCGGCATGCTGCGCGAAGGCTTGGGTTTTGATAAATGTTCAGTCGCTGTGGTGACCAATGTCGGTGAAGGTGATCACCTTGGTCTGAACCATATGCACACCGCCGAAGATGTCTCGCGCATTAAACAAATCGCGGTGCAAAATGTGTCGCCCAACGGCTATGCCGTCTTGAATGCAGCGGATCCGTTGGTAGCATCCATGGCGCCGCACTGTCCCGGTAAAGTGATTTTTTTCGCGCAGAGCCCGACGCATCCTGTGATGGTGACGCATCGTGCGCGTGGCCATCGCGTGGTGTACGTTGAAAACGCCGACATCGTACTGGCCGAAGGCGCGCAGCATCACCGCATGAAGCTCGCCGATGTACCGCTGACGTTGGGCGGCACGCTCGGATTTCAGGCAGAGAACACCCTCGCTGCGGTGGGCGCATGCTGGGCGCTTGATTTATCGTGGCTAGATATCGTTGCGGGGCTCAAAAGCTTCAATAACGACATTAAAGGTGCACCGGCACGCTTTAATCAAATGTCGTATCGCGGTGCGGCCGTGGTTGCAGACTATGGCCATAACCCGCACGCCATGCGCGCATTGGTCGCCGCGTTTGATGCCATGCCAGCCGCTGAAGGTATGCGACGCACTGTGGTAATTAGTGGTGCCGGTGATCGTCGTGATGAAGATCTGCGTCAACTCACACGAGTACTTGGCGCTGCATTCGATAACGTTATTCTTTACGAAGATGCCTGCCAACGGGGTCGCGCTGATGGCGAAGTGATCGGCTTGCTGCGTGAAGGTTTGGAAGGCGCACAACGCGCATCCTTTATTGAGGAAATTCGCGGCGAGTTTATCGCTATCGACCGCGGTCTCTCGCTATTGAAACCGGGCGATCAGTGTCTCGTACTGGTCGATCAGGTACAAGAAGCACTGCAGCACTTATCGCAGCGGGTGGAGGCAGGATAAACGTGATTCGGTGTAACGGTCACTATGATCGTTGACACCTCCACTGCGCAGGTACTTATGACATGTTTCCTGCTCAGTATTAGCTGAAGAGTCCCAATCCTGCGCAGATAGATTACGGCCTCTCAATGAGGCGATGGGCCTAGTATCGACTCCAGCGACTCAGCAGAAAGCACGGCATCAGCCCACCTAGCGAGATCAGATTCAGTCGCCATTTGTAACCGCTGCTCAACCCAAGCTGGTAAATCACCGAAGCGTTGCTTCAGCAGCCGCTCTATCAAGCGTACCTCGCCTTGCATCAAACCCTTTTTGAAACCCCGGTCTGTCAAAATACGTTCAAAAGAGCTCACGTATCTCATTTGCTCACTCTACTCAAAATTCTGGATATCTTCCCACAGAGCCTCCTCCATCTCATCGGGTAAACGCATCATCCAATCAAGAATTTTGTATAAATCAAATGCTGTTCGTTTATCCCACCCATGTCGGCGCAAATCAAGTAGCAGCTGTCGTTTTTTGGAATACCGCTCATTGGGTTGTTCGCGCGTACTCCGGGTTTTTAAATGCGCTCGTGTGATGAACGCAAACGGATTGTGATTATCGGCCAGCCTCTCGTCACTACCGCTCCAGTCAATTAGCTTTGCAATCGGAAACCGCAGGCTCAGTTGGCATCCACAGACGTCGTACGCAAAGTGGTCGGGCCGCCAGTTTGCTCTGTCATCTGCCAAAAGTGCGAGACTTGCTATTGGTTTACGGTATCGGTCATACAGCCGGTAGTGGTAAACGAAGATACGCTCAGCGAATTTTTCTTGCGGCGTACCCTGCACCTCGAGATGTAGATAAATCCATTCGGCAGTACCGCTACGTCGGGTCACTCGAACAAGTTTATCGACAAAGCGTGTACCCAATTCACCTTCTCTTGCAACTGCTAGTAGCTCTTTATCGAGAAAAATATGTGGCTTGCTCCAATCGATCTCCGCATGAACCTGCGGAAAATAAAACTGTAGAAACTGACTGAAGTACTGCTCAATCGCTTCTTTCCATGGGCTATCGTATTCGTCAGCCACCACATCACTCCCCGTTTGCCGGGCAGGATCATCCAATATCGACGTAAATCATCCACTTTTTTTGCTTTGATACAGTGAGTGAGCGCAGCGGGTTGGCCCCTATCAGATCGAATCTGTTGCTTCTTTGTTGTTGCGACCACAAAAATCGCGAGCAGGCTCCGTCCTCCCTGCGGAAGCACGGTGCCCCTCGCGGCAAGATCTTGCCGCACTGATCTCGATTTTTATGCCGGGATGCGCATACCTCTGACTGGAACGAAAGTTGCGTAGTGCCAGCCATTCGCCACGTCCGACGGATCAGCACCAGGCTTATGGCAACCTCGATTACCAATACCAGCAGCACCGCGTCCGTGACCACGCCGTCACCGAACCCCTCGCTGCAGCAAATGAAAACGCAGCTGACCGCTGCGCTCCAGAGTATTGCCGTCAAAACGGGTAACGCACAACTGAAAGAACTACTCAAAGACGCCAAAGTCACCGATGCAGCGCCGAGGGGTTTTCCAGCGGGCGTGAGTTGGGCAGATGCGTTTCGCATGGTTGCACGACGCACCGAAGACAACAACCCGACCACCCCAGGTAACTTGGTGCTGTCTGAGGACATCCTGAACAGAAACCTGCTCGCCGGGATCAGGCTGAAAACTCTCGGCGTCAGTAATCTCGCTCAATTCCCGAGGGGTACCTCAGTCACTGGCGCGATTGATGCGCTCTACCAAAACACCCGCAACGGTGTGCTGCTATCGGAAATGTCCAAAGCGGGTATCTATGACTTGAATGCATTTCCGAGCGGGACCTCGGCTTTTGCGGCATTCAAAATGATTGAAGACCCCGAGAAACCTGGCGAAATCTCGACGACGGTGTACCGCAACTACAAGGCTGCCACCAGCGCGCTCAAGGCGCTCGGCATTACGTCACTGGTGAACTTCCCCCGAGCGACCACCGCGATAGAGGCACGCAACACGCTCGAGCCCAAGGCTGAGGAAATCACAGCCATGCTGGGTATACCAAAAGCCAAGTACGGCGATTACTTCAACGACCCGAACATTGACCCGCTCAGCGCACTCTCCGTGCTGGTGCAGCTACCCAATTCGATAGCGAGCCTGAAGCCGCTTGATCGAACTCGGCTGGCGGCACTTCCCGCCAGCGTGCTGGCAGCGCCAGAATTGGACCGCGGACGAGAACTCGCGCGCCAGGCAACAGCAGCTAAAAATTTAATCGCCATGGGTTACGAGAGCTTGGCTCCGTTCGGGCGCATGGAGCGATTTGCCGGCAAAACCGTGTCACCGCTGGATGCGTTCACCACGGCGAAGCTGAAGCCCGCCCCGCTCGATCTGCCCAGGCCGACCACCAGCAGCACCGAGCGCGTGTTCCAGCCAACACCCGCCAACCCGGTTCGCAGTTTTGGTCAACCCAACCCGGTTTCAAAAACCGTGTTTACGCCGCCATCCAACCTGCGGGTAACCCCGAACCCGCCGGCGACCACGGTCACCGTGGTCAGTGCCGCTGAGGTGATCGCCTTCAACCAAAAGTTCTGGGGCGGCGGAACCGGCTGATCCTACCCCTACCATTTGGCCTCTCCTTGATTTGCTTCGTATTTTACGAAGCTACATAGCATTTACTCGTAGGAAAAACTCTAGATTTCCTGACATAATCGCGAGCTGTTTCTGACAGATCGCTGACAATGACAAACGCTTGGCCGGTGGCATATCCACCCATTCAACTGCAATCGATTGACCAAACACGCAAGCAGCGCCGGGGCTTAGCGCTGCACCTGCACTGCATTCCGCTGGTACTGGCACGACGGGTGGCGCTAGTCATTTTGCTCGGACTGCCTTTACTTATGAGCCCGTTGCTGGGACGCGCAGAAAGCACGCCAGATACCGAGATCAGAATCATCACACTGGATGAGCTGGTTAACACCGTGCTGCAGCACAACGCGGGCTTGAATGCGGCGCGCCGGACCGTCGATATAGCAACTGCGAGCATCACCACCGCCACCGCCTACCCCAACCCGCGGCTCGAACTGAACGGCGGTCGTGGATCGGCGCTTACACCTGGCACCAGCAGCGGCAGTATCGTCGGCATCGGCGTGTCGCAAGTGATCGAAAATCCAGCACTCCGCAGCGCGCGCATCAACAGCGCCTTGTTTGCAGAACAAGGCTCGCAGCAAGCCTTTGCCACCACCCGTAATGAACTTGTTGGCGTGGTGCGTTTGCGCGCCAACGAGTACTTACTGCGCAAACTACAAGCGCGTGAAGCGGCCGAGTCACTCTCCTTACTTGAGCAAACGCGCGAACGCATCAAGGTGCGCGTTGAGACCGGCGAGACCGGCAAACTCGACTTGATCCGTGCCGATGCTGAGATCATCAACGCGCGTCAGCGCGAAGAAACTGCGCGACTGCAAATTGCACAAGCAGCCATCGCGCTGAACCGGTTAGCGGCCGGCACGCTGCCTTCACGCTGGGAACTCGAAGGCAACCTGGAAGACACGCGCGTATTACCAACGCTGGATCAGCTGAGGGCCGAAGCTACGCAATTCAATCCGGAGGTTCGATTTCTCGAAGCCGAACTCGAACGCACCCAATCCCGTCTGCAAGAAGCGAATGCCAGCGTTATACCGGGGATAGAACTACGCGCCTCGCAACTGCGCGAACCCGATATTCGCAATGACATGATCGGCTTGTCGGTACAGATACCGCTACTCGATCAGCGCCGCGGCCCGAAAGCCGAAGCGGCCGCTGATCGTGAGCGTACCCGTGGCAGACTGGAAGGCCGCCGCGCCGAACTGATACAGCAGCTCGAGTTATCACGTCGCGCCGTTGATATCGCGGCCGTGCGTGTGAAGGCTTTGTCCGAGGGTGCTGTTCGTTCGTCAGAGGCTGCATTGCGCGTCGCCGAGGCCGCTTACCGCTTCGGTGAGCGTGGCATTCTTGAAGTACTCGATGCGCAGCGTGTGCTCCGCGCGGTCAGGCAAGACCTGTTGCTCGCGCGTTACGAGTTGCAATCCGCTCTCATTGAGCTCGATGTACTCACCGGCCGCTACGCTGCAGAAAAATAATGTCGATTTGAATCCATTCCAATTATTCCAATTACATCTTTAGAAAAGCGAAGCGCAATGAAACCTTTGCCCTTGTCTACCCTCACCGCGCTGCTTGTAGCAAGTCTGCTGCTGGCCGCATGCGATAAAAAAGAATCCGCTCCCGCAGCAGGCAGCACCGGTGGCGCAACCAAAGCCGCTGCCAAGCCCAGTGACCCGATGCTGGTTGAGCTCTCACCTGAAATGACCAAAGCCTTCCGCGTCGAACCTGCCGCCATGTCGGATATCGCGGTTGAGCAAAAAGTCTCTGGCCGTATTGAAGCCAACGAGCGCATGACGATGCGTATCGGCTCATCGGTCACTGGACGCGTAATGCAGGTGTTTGCCGAGGTCGGTGATCGCGTCAAGGCCGGGCAATCCTTGGCCACGCTGTCCAGCCCCGAGCTCACCAATGCGCAGCTGGCGTTCCTGCGTGCCTTGTCCATGTCGAGTTTGGCCGAGCGCGCGGTTGAGCGCGCCAAGGCGCTGGTGGCCGCGGATGTGATCGGTACTGCCGAATTGCAGCGGCGCGAAGTAGAGCTATCAGTCGCGCGCGCGGAGCTACGCGCGGCGCATGATCAATTACGGCTGATCGGCTTGCGTGAAGAAACCATAGAAAAACTACGCGCCACCGGCGCCATCGCAAGCGAGGTCAATATTCGCGCTACCCGTAGCGGTATCGTGATTGAACGTAAAGTCAGCCAAGGGCAGGTGGCGCAACCCGGTGACCCACTATTCACGGTGGCTGATCTGTCGAATGTCTGGGTAATTGGCGCCCTACCAGAGCAAGACGCCAACTCGGTGCAGTTGAATCAAAAAGTCGATGTACAAGTGTCTGCGCTCGGCGCCCAAAAACTTACCGGACGTATTGTGTTTGTCAGTGATACGGTGCAGCCGGATACCCGCACGGTGCCAATTCGTACCGAGGTCAACAACCCCAAATTCGAGCTCAAGCCGCAAATGCTCGCCACGCTCACCTTGAGCGGCCAGCACGTCAAACAACTGGCTATTCCGGCCACCGCAGTGGTACGTGAGAATGACAAAGATTATGTCTTCGTAAGGCTCGCCGAAAACAAATTTCGTCTAACCGAAGTCATGCTCGATCCCGCTGCGGGTGAGTTGCGCCCGGTACGCAAGGGCTTGGATGAGGGCACGCCGATTGTGGTCGACGGTAGCTTTCACTTGAACAGCCAGCGCAAGCGCGCCGAGCTGGAGTAACTTCATGAATGCTCTTATCAAAGCAGCGCTGTCGCAGCGCCTGTTGATGGTAGTGATTGCCTTCGCCTTGGTCGGCTTCGGGCTGCGTGCCTCGATGAAGCTATCGGTGGACGCCTTCCCCGACGTCACCAACGTGCAAGTGCAAATCGCCACCGAGGCGCCCGGGCGCACCCCGGAAGAAGTCGAGCGCTTCGTCACTGTGCCGGTAGAAATCGGTATGACCGGGCTACCCGGCCTGACCGAGATGCGCTCATTGAATCGCAGCGGTCTATCCATCGTCACGCTGGTGTTCACTGACAGCACCGATGTGTATTTCGCGCGCCAGCTGGTCATGGAGCGCCTGATGGAGGTCCGCTCACGACTCCCTGCCGACATCACACCGATTTTAGGTCCGGTATCAACCGGTCTCGGTGAAGTGTTTCAGTACACCTTGGATCACCCTAATGACGGTAAAAGCAAGCTGAGCGAAGCCGAGCTGATGGAGCGGCGCTCGGTTCAGGATTGGGTAGTGCGCCCAATGCTGCGATCGATTGCCGGTGTCGCCGAAATCAATTCATTTGGCGGCTATGAAAAGCAGTACCAAGTATTGGTCGACCCTGATCGGTTGCGGCACTACCAGCTCAGTATGCATGAAGTGCGTACCGCGATTGCTGCTAACAACGCTAACTCCGGTGGCGGCATTCTGCCACTCGGTGCCGAGCAGTATCTGGTTCGCGGTGTGGGCCTGACACGATCGGTCGAAGATATTGCCAATATCGTTTTGAAAGAAGAGCGTGGTGTTGCTGTCTTCGTGCGCGATGTAGCACAAGTAAAAATCGGCTCAGCGGTTCGGCAGGGTGCGTTGGTGAAAGATGGCGTCACCGAGTCTACCGGTGGCATCGTCATGATGCTAAAAGGTGGCAACGCCAAAGAAATCGTCACACGCATCAAACAACGCGTGGCTGAAATCAACAGCAAGCAAATGCTGCCGGGTGGTCTGCAAATTACCCCATTCTATGACCGCACCGAATTAGTCGATGCCTCGCTGTGGATGGTCGGCAAGGTGCTAATGGAGGGTGTGCTGCTGGTGGTGGTAGTGCTGTTTATTTTTCTGGGGGATATACGCTCTTCGCTGGTCGTCATTGCAACGCTGGTGATTACACCGCTGGTGACCTTCATGATCATGAACAAGATCGGCTTGTCGGCCAACTTGATGTCGCTGGGCGGCTTGGCGATTGCGATCGGCTTGATGGTCGATGGCACCGTGGTGGTGGTAGAGAACGTATTCCATAAACTCGGGCATGCCAAACCGGAAGAACGATTGAAGGTTGTGCTGGAGGCGACGCTGGATGTCGCCAAGCCGACCATCTACGGTATCTCGATCATTATTCTGGTGTTCCTGCCGCTCATGACCCTCACCGGCATGGAAGGCAAAATGTTCGGTCCGTTAGCGCTGACGATCGCCATTGCGCTGGCCGTGTCATTAGCGATTTCGTTGCTGCTATCGCCAGCGCTGTGCGCCTACATTCTGAGAGGCGGTGCTGATCACGACACCAAGCCGATCGCCTTCATGAAGCACTACTACCTGAAGATGCTCAATGCGGCGATGGCATCGCAAAAGAAAACCGTGGCCGCAGCAGTTGTACTGCTGCTCACTTCTTTTGCGCTATTTCCGTTACTGGGTAAGAGCTTTATTCCAATCATGAAGGAAGGCTCGATCACGCCGTCGATTATCCGCATGCCGAGTATCTCGCTGGATGAAGCGATAAAAATCGATGTCGAAGCCATGAAACTCGTCGCTGAAGTGCCCGGGGTGCGATCAGCGGTGGCGATTTTAGGTCGTGGCGAATCCCCGGCAGATCCTTCCGGACCAAACGAATCTAACCCGATTGTCTCTATTGATCCAGAAACAGATCGCAAGCAATCCGAGATCGAGAACGATATTCGCAAGGCATTAGCGCACATACCCGGTGTGCAGATCGTGATGAACCAGCCGATTGCGCAGCGCGTCGATGAAATGCTGACCGGTGTGCGCTCGCAGTTAGCGATCAAGATTTTTGGTGACGATTTGAATGAACTGAAACGCCTATCCGAGCAAGTCGCGCAAATCGTTAAAACTGTACCTGGCGCTCGAGATATTCGGGTTGACCGATTATCCGGGCAGCAAACGCTCACGATCGATATTGATCGTCGTGCAATCGCCCGCCATGGCATTAACGTGGCAGATATTCACGCCATTATCGAAACCGCGATCGGTGGTAACGAAGTCAGCCAGCTGTATGAGGGTGAGCGACGCTATGCCATACAAATGCGCTACCCGGAGAATTTCCGTAACTCGGTTGACATCATCCGCGAGACCACGCTGCGCACGGCAGACAACGCATTGATCCCGCTTGAAAGTGTGGCCAGCATCAAGCTGGTCGATAGCCCGCCAATGATCAATCGCGAAACCGGTAAACGCCGTGTGGTGGTGGGTAGCAATGTGGTTGATCGCGACTTGGGCGGCTTCGTCGCCGAGGTGCAGCGTCGGGTCGAGGCTGAGGTCAAACTACCGGAGGGCTATTACTTCTCATGGGGTGGTCAGTTCGAGAATATGCAGCGCGCTATGGGTACCTTGATGGTCATCGTGCCGCTAACGGTGCTGGCCATTTACTTCCTGCTATTCATGATGTTCAACTCGGTCAAGCTGGCGGCGCTGATTATCACCGTGCTGCCGTTTGCATCGATTGGTGGTGTGTTCGGGCTCGCGATGACCGGCGAGTACCTGTCTGTGCCCGCGTCGGTTGGCTTTATCGCGCTGTGGGGTATCGCGGTGCTGAACGGCGTAGTGCTGATCACCTATGTGCGCAGCCTGCGTGAGCAAGGCGTGCCGATTGATCAAGCACTGCGCGATGGTTGCTCGCAGCGCTTCAGACCGGTGATGATGACAGCCACCGTGGCGCTGCTGGGCTTGGTGCCGTTCCTGTTCGCCACGGGGCCTGGCTCCGAAGTTCAGCGGCCACTGGCCGTGGTAGTGATTGGCGGGCTGATCACCTCCACCCTGCTCACGCTGGTAGTGCTACCGGTGCTATACCGCTGGTTTGAACCGCCGGTCATTCCCAAGAAGAGCGGCGACGAGTTCAGCTGAACCCATCAAGATGTCCATCGCCGCAGGGTACACTGCGCGCGATGGAAACCGCGCTACCTTCCGAACAACTCAGCCACGAAAACCCGGCTCGCGCCGATCGCGAGCCAAAAACCGTGCTGCTGCTGAACGCCAATGCGGCCGGTGGCCGCGCTGCCGGCTACAAACGGCAAATTGAAAAACATACCGCGCCGCTGCCACGCCGCCCGATGGTGTTCGTCAGTCGCGAGGCGATTACCGCGATCCGTGTAGTCGAGGCACTACCGCCCGGTAGCCGCGTGATCGTGTTTGGCGGAGACGGTAGCGTGAATCAGCTGCTGCCCGCGCTACTGGCAGGTGGCCACACGCTCGGCTTGGTCGCAGTGGGAAGCGGTAACGACACCGCGCGCGCGCTCGGCGTCGACCGAATGAAATGGTCGGTCGCGCTTGATCACGCGCTGCAATCCGCCCCGGAGCAAATTGATCTCGGTGAGATCCGTTACACCAATGCACGCGGCTTTACCCAAAATAAATTATTCATCTCGAGTTTTTGTACCGGGTTTGACGCCGCTACCGTGCAACAAGCGCAGTCATTACCTGCGTGGTTGGGCGGCATGCCACGCTACACGCTTGCGACATTCATCATGCTCTCAGCACTCGAGAGCTTTGATCTGCGCATCTCGATTGATGGACAAGCAATTCATGCAGGGCCAGTCTTGCTCGCCAGCGCGCTGAACTCGGCCACCTATGGCGGCGGTATGCAAATCGCGCCTAGCGCAGCGATTGATGACGGCGCACTCGACCTGCTGATCGCCGAACGCATGGGCCTGCTGCGTGTACTTTCTCTGCTGCCGCGCATGCTGCTCGGCCGCCATCTAGGCGAACCCGGTGTGATTCATCAGTGTTTTGGTGATTTGCACATCAAGGCACAGCAGCCGGTGCCGATGGCCGCTGATGGCGAGTATCTCGGCGAGGCCATAGAGGCCAGGGTCAGCATACAAGCCGCCCGACTACCCGTGCTGCGCGCGCGCATTGCGCTATGATGCGGCGAAATCATTCGTCCAGCACCGCATGATCGAACTGACTCTACATGGCTGCAACGGCGGTATCGGGGGTACCCGCCGACACACCACCTGTTACGGCATTGGCGAGCAGCTCATCATTGATGCCGGCACGGGTCTGACTACGCTGTCGCTTGATCAACTCAAAAAAATTGATCATGTGGTGTTAACCCACGCGCATTTAGATCATGTGGCCTGCTTACCGCTTATGCTCGACTCAGTCGCAGGTACGCGCGCGACGCCAGTCACCGTGTGGGCCAGCAGCGAGGTAATCGCGCTGCTGCGCACGCATCTGTTGAATGATCATATCTGGCCTGACTTCACCAAAATCCCCAGCGAAGATCAGCCCTTCATGCGCTTCGCCGCTATCGATGTGCAAGGCGCCGATATTGCCGGGTATTTTTTCAAGCCATTGCCCGCGTCACACGGCATACCTGCATGCGGCTATTTGGTCAGTCGGCAGCACGATGCCATCGCCTTCTCGGGAGACAGTGACGACTGCGCGGCGTTTTGGGAGGCGATTGCGACAGAGCCCCAGCTGAAGGCAGTGGTGGTGGAGTGCTCTTATCCGGCGCCCATGACTGACATGGCAGATCTGTCGATGCACATGCACAGTACCGCACTCATCAAGCGCATTAATGCAATGCCTGCACATGTGGCGAGCGTGATCGTGCACCGAAAACCAGGATTAGAGCAGCAAATCGCAGAAGAACTCAATGCGGGCCTTAGCGGCCGCGACCTCAGGCTACCCGAGCCCGGACAGCGCTACCAGTTCGGCTAACGCTGTCCTTAACTTGTACGCAAGCTAGCTCGCCGCGCGCGCAAAACTCTCGGCGCTCGAGAGCTGCCACTCACTGCAAAACGGCTCCGGCAAATTCGCCAGCTGCGACTCATCCAGCAACACGCCGGGTGTCAATGTCGGAATTTGAGTATCCAACGACACCGCACGCCCTGAACCATCGCGCACCATGATGTAGTGCGGCGTGATTTGCTCAGGATGTTCCAGACCGGCTGCACCAACCAATTCAGCGACCGCCTCAACCGTCAGATCATGGAAGTTTTTCACGCGCGTAGCTTTATCAGGCACCACCAAGGCGCGCTGACGATCCGGGTCTTGTGTGGCTACACCCGTGGGGCAGTGATCGGTATGGCATGAGCGAGACTGAATACAACCCAGCGCAAACATAAAGCCACGCGCAGAATTACACCAGTTCGCACCGAGCGCCATTGCACGTGCGACGTCAAAAGCAGAAATGATTTTGCCTGAGACACCAATTTTTAATACATCACGCTTACCCACACCTACCAGTGTGTTGTGCACCAAGCGCAGCCCTTCGCGCATCGGCATGCCCATGTGATCACTAAACTCTACCGGCGCAGCACCGGTACCGCCCTCACTACCATCCACCACAATAAAATCCGGCCAGGTATCCTCTTTCAGCATCGCCTTCACAATACCGAACCATTCCCACGGCTGACCGATACACAACTTGAAACCCACCGGCTTACCACCGGAGAGTTCACGCAGACGACGAATAAAGTCCACCAAACCCAGCGGCGTAGAAAACTCGCTATGCCCTGCCGGTGAAACACAATCCTGACCCATCGGCACGCCGCGTGTGCTCGCGATTTCTGCAGTCACCTTAGCCGCAGGCAGTACCCCGCCATGACCGGGCTTCGCACCTTGAGACAGTTTTATTTCAATCATCTTGACCTGCGGTGACTGCGCTTGCTGCGCGAACTTCTCCGCATCGAAATGACCCGCCGAATTACGGCAACCAAAATACCCCGAACCAATCTCCCAAATCAAATCACCGCCATGCTCACGGTGATATGGCGAGATCGAGCCCTCGCCGGTGTCATGCGCAAAGCCACCCATGTGCGCGCCACGATTCAGCGCGCGAATTGCGTTCGGTGAAAGCGAGCCGAAGCTCATCGCCGAGATATTGAAGATCGATGACGAATAAGGCTGCTTGCAATTTGGCCCGCCGATTTGCACACGCATCGTCGCAGGATCGGCATGCTTGGGGGCGGCGGAGTGCACAAACCATTCGCTATCGCTGGCGTACATTGAACGTATCGTGCCGAAGCCGCGTTTATCATTTTGGCGCTTGGCGCGTGAGTACACCATCGCACGCTGATTACGTGAGAACGGCAGGTCTTCCTCGTCACTTTCCAAAAAATATTGCCGTATCTCGGGACGGATATATTCAAGCATGAAACGCAAATGACCCGTGACCGGGTAGTTACGCAAAATTGCGTGGTGCGTTTGGCGGTAGTCATGCAAGCCGACCAGAAATAATGCCAGCGACAACAGCGATAACCAAATCGATATTGGCAATAACAGGAATATGCCAAACCCGGTCAACACCCAAGGCAAAAAACGTGTGTATTGCATCATGCGATGTCCCCTCAGATAACCCCGGCGCAGGCTGGGGCCCAACCATTCGGATTAATTCACAGCCCCTATCGAGTCATCCCGGCGCAGGCCGGGATTCAGTCGTTTATTTTTAATTAAATACCACCGACACAGTGGGATCATCCGGCAGACCGATATATTGCAAGCGCACGCGCATACCTGCCTGGGTTGGCGCTGGCGTAATCAAACTACCTAAACTCAGCAGATCGCCTTTTTTTAGCGAGATGCCCGCTTGCTTCAACGATTTTGCCAACCAGATCGCTGCATTCAGCGGGTTACCCATAATCGCATTACCTTTGGAGCGCCCAAGTTCTTTATTACCGTCAGCTTCATCAATCAGCACCACCGTCATATTCGCTAATGAATCTGCAAATGCCTGCGTTACCTGCACCGGAATCTCTTGTCCGACCACACCACCACGAAAACCTACATTCACTGCGGTAAATCGATTCCCTGAAAACTGCCCATCCAGCATCAGGTCGGGCAGTTCAATAAACGGCACGATGGATTCAAGATGCGCCAAGGCTTGCAACGGTGTGCTCGCCTCCGACAGGCCGGCATCTTTCACTTCAACGATCAGATCTGCTTCGTACAACGGACGCGCGCCGAAGTCATGCGGTAGTACGGCAATGATGTCGATGATATTGCGGTCGTACATATAGCCCCAGCGCGGGCCATCCACACCAAAACGCTGCTGCACCGCTGCGCTGGTAAATGCCGCCTTGTAGCCAATTGGGCTACCCAGCACATGCGTCAGTTTTTTTGCCAGTTTCTGCTTGGCGCACTCCGCATCGGCCACGCTGATGTCATTGGTAAATGCGCGGCTCAAGCGGCGTTGCGTGAAATCCTCAAGGTAGGCATCGATCTCAGCATCACTTGGACAAGCAGCGCGCGCGACCGGTGCAGCGAAAGCAATTGCGCTGATCAGCAGCGCGGGGATAGTCCAGCCTCTCATGGGTCGGTCTCCTCTTGGTATGGGGCCGAGAATAGCACGCGCCACCGCGCCAAAATCCCTACAAGTCGTGGCCAATCAATTAACCCGAGGCGTAACTATTCGAGTGTTTTCAGGCGATTTAGGGCTTTATTACCAAATTACTCACATGTCATTAATAAATTATTCACTTTCTCTATTTTATTGATTGTCAATCTCATCTCGGTTCAAGTATTCTTTCCGCGCGGTAACTTTTTAACCGGAGGGGAGACATGGCGAAGAATATTCGCTTCGGTGAGTACGTGCAGGCTGTAACGGTCGATTCCGACTCGATCAGCTACTCGAAACTCATTCCAAAACCGAAGCTCGACAAGAACGGGAATGAAATCCCGATGAAGCCCGAGAAGATGCAGCTCGCGGGCGCTGACATTTATAACCTGCTACAGCCGTACATCAGTGTGCGTTTCATGGAGCAAGTCAATGCGGTGGTGCCGCTCGCGGTCTACCTCGCACTGTTCCAGATTTTAGTATTGCAGCGGTCGGTGACTGGTTCGGTTGAGATCACCGGAGGTTTGGTTGCTGTGATCATTGGTCTGATGATCTTTATGGAAGGCCTAAAACTCGGCCTCATGCCCTTCGGTGACGTCATCGGTAACACGCTTCCGAAAAAACTACCTTTGGTCGGCGTGTTGATCATCGCTGGCTTGCTGGGTATCGGTGTGACCTACGCAGAACCTGCGATCGGTACGCTGAAGATTGCTGGCGCCTTGGTCGATCCGGAAAAAGCGCCACTGCTGTACTACGCACTGATGGTTCAAACTGAATTAACTGTGTTGTTGGTCGGCTTTGGTGTCGGTCTGGCTGCAGTGATCGGCTCGATGCGCTTCTTGTATGGCTGGAGCCTCAAGCCTCTGATCTACCTGTCACTGATCCCTTGCACCATCTTGACTGCAATCTGTGCGCTGAACCCGAATCTGTCGTCAATCGTCGGCTTGGCATGGGACTGCGGCGCGGTAACGACTGGCCCGGTGACGGTGCCACTGGTACTTGCACTCGGTATTGGTATCGCATCGTCGGGTGGTAAAGGTGATAGCTCATTGTCCGGTTTCGGTATCGTGACACTGGCCTCGCTGTTCCCGATCATCGCCGTGCTGTCCCTCGGCGTGTACTTCGGCTATACCGTGTCGCCAGAAGACATGAAAGCAGCTAACGCAGTAGTGTACGAGGCTGCGAAAAATGCAAGCGTTGGTGAAAAGTCGGCGTGGGACAAGATACTGACGGGTCCGATCAAAGACGGCGTACAAGCGATTGTGCCGCTGGTGATCTTCCTGGGTTTCGTCTTGTTTGCAATCTTGCGCAGCAAATTGCCAAATGCATTCATCATCGTCTGGGGTCTGCTGCTGACGGTCGTCGGTATGTGCGTGTTCAACATCGGTCTGCTATACGGTTTGTCGTCACTCGGCGACCAAGCGGGTAGCCTGATTCCGGGCGCGTTCCAGGAAATCTCGATTCCTGACCGTCTGCTGTTACCGGGTGAAAACGCAACCTACGGCAACCTGTACGGCCCGGTCTGGGGCTCCATCATCGCGCTGGTGTTTGCTTTCTTGCTCGGTTTCGGCGCAACCCTGGCTGAACCTGCACTAAACGCCCTGGGCTTGACGGTGCAGAACATGACCAATGGCTCGTTCAAAAAGTCGATGCTGATGTACGCAGTCGCAGGCGGCGTATCGACTGGTATCACGCTGGGCGTGGCCAAGCTGATCTTTGACTTCAACCTGCTCTACATCCTGATCCCCGGCTACATCATTGGCTTAATCCTGACCGTGATGTCGTCCGAAGAATTCGTCAACATCGGTTGGGATTCAGCGGGCGTGACGACTGGTCCGGTAACCGTGCCCTTGGTGCTGGCGATGGGTCTTGGCTTTGGTGGCGCGGTACAAGCGGTGGAAGGCTTCGGCATTCTGGCAGCTGCCTCGATCGCACCGATCGTTGCGGTGCTTGTTCTGGGTGTGTATGTCCAGTGGAAGGTCAAGCGCGAGATGCAAGCCGCAGAAGCCGAAGGCGCATAAGCCGACAGATCAATGAACAAGTATAGAAAAGGATATTCACATGGCTAAGCGTAAAGTTACCAACCTGACCGAGGTTGCACTCATTACTTGCGTAGTGCAGAAAGGTCTGGCTGACACCATCAACACTTCGCTGATGGAAGTCGGCGTGCAAGGTTCGACGGTGCACATGGGTGTTGGCACCGGGGTGCGTGAGCGCCTCGGTCTTTTGGGTGTGGCAGTTGACGTCGAGCGCGAGATCATCAGCGTGATGGTGCCGCAAGACCAAACCGATCGTATCTTCGAGCGCATGTTCCTGGCGGGTCGCCTTGATACACCGGGTATGGGTTACATCTATGTAACCCCGCTGATGCAGGCCGCGACCTACATCCCACCTAACCTGATGCAAGACTGATCAGGACGCCAGGAGATCAACATGAGCCAAAACGATAAAGTCGATATCCCGTATATCGATTACACGCGACTCATTACCCTCATCTTGTATGAGGGTGGTGGTAGCCGCGTCCTGGAACTGCTGCGCCACAAGGGTTTGAACGAATGCCACATGTACTCAGTGCGCGGCAACCCGATTGGTCGTGCGTCATTGGCCGGTGGCCTGCCAGAGATCCCGAAAACCGAGATCGTGCATCTGGTGGTGTCTGCTGACCAGGCCGACTACGTGTACGCGATGCTTTATGAAGAATGCGACATGAAGCACCAGGGCAAGGGCATGATTTACGTGAACCGTTTATCTCGCTCTTCCCGCATCGCGCTGCCGCCCGAAATGGAAGATGCAGCCTGATCGCCACGCACACAACAACACCTAATACAGGAGAGATCCATGAGTGACGTTATCAAGAACATGATCCAGCGTAACAAGCGCGCGATTTTTGATGTCGAGGCGCTGGTCCAGTTCAACGTCGGGCAAATCCAGGTCGCACGAAGCACGATCGAGGAAAACATCACCGACGCCCAGCAGAGCTATCTGATTAACGCAGCGGGTAACCGTGAGTTGATCATGCGTACCACTGACGATGTATTCCGTAATCGTCTGATGATGATCGAAGGTCTGACACCGACCAACAACGACGAAGAAGCCTTCCAGCTGTCGATGGCGAACCGCGTCAAGGTGGAGTATCTGGAGCACCGCTCGAAAATCAACCGCAAAATGGCAAGCATCGCGATCAAGATGGCAGAAGCAATTCGCGCCCTCGGCGACGTCAGCCAGACCTTCTACGAGTTGAACGAAGAGATGGTCAACTACATCGACGAAATCGCTGACTCCAACGGTCAGTGGATGGACGGCGAGCTGAAGCAGATGATGGGCCAGTCGTCACACCACGGCAATGAGTCGCGTGTGAATGAGATGGAAGAAGTGGTTCGCAGCATCAACAACAGCTCGATCGAGACGCGCAAGATCATCGAAGAGACGTTTGCAACCGGCGAAACGCTGAAAGACAAGCTGAACTCGATGCAGGACGCGGGTAACGAGCTGCGCGAAGGCGTTATCTCGCTGCGTGAGAAGGTCGACGCCAACCAGAAGCGCGTGGCAGACCAAATCGGCGGCTAATATCGCTTTGCCGTCTGGAAACTTTTCGGACGGTTCGATACACTACGGGCTGGCGAATTGCCAGCCCGTTTTTATTTCCGGGGTCGCTCGGCCCTTGCAAAAAAAGAAAGTTCGCAGGAGCCCGTATGAAGCGCCGTGTCATGGAAGTAATGGATGGGTCGTCGCACGACCGCGCCGGCAGCATCGTCGAATGGATCATTACCTTCGTGGTGCTCACCAACTGCAGCGCGGTAATTTTGGACTCGGTGCCGGAGATTCATGCCGAGTACAAAGACTTCTTTCATGAGTTTGAATTCTGGAGCGTGATGTTCTTCTCGGCCGAGTACCTGATCCGGGTCTGGTCGTATGGCGCACGCTACGCAGCGGACCAAGGCGGCGCCTGGCGCGGGCGGCGCGAGTACATGTTCAGCTTCTTCGGCTTGATTGATTTCTTTGCCACTGCACCCTATTTCGTGCACAGCTTCTTCCCGTTCCTCGATCTGCGCGTGCTGCGCGTGCTGCGCTTGCTGCGGATTCTTAAGCTCTCGAAGTACAACACCGCTTTG
>Ga0194129_10000600_pt1 | contig 67372 bp, 40 predicted proteins | sample TA2KigCa35mmetaG_FD_150862 | JGI IMG/M metagenome (GOLD analysis project Ga0194129, IMG submission 150862) | Freshwater microbial communities from Lake Tanganyika, Tanzania - TA2015038 Kigoma Deep Cast 35m | ecosystem: Environmental > Aquatic > Freshwater > Lake | place: Tanzania: Lake... | reverse complement strand
GGGGCACGCGTGAAGGGCACCGCGACGTCGGCATCTGGGTCTCGCGGCAGGTCGACGGCAAATGGACCCCTGCGGTCGAGGTCGCCAACGGCATCCAGCCTCCGGCCAAGGATGGCCGCCCCCTGCGGCATCCCTGCTGGAACCCCGTGCTCTTCCAACCAAGGCAGGGGCCCCTGATGCTCTTCTACAAGGTCGGTCCCAGCCCTCAGACCTGGTGGGGTGAGCTGCGTACCTCCGATGACCATGGTCGCACCTGGTCTCCCGCGCGAAGGCTTCCATACGATTATCTGGGACCCATCAAGAACAAGCCCGTGCAACTGGCTGACGGCACGATTCTCTGTCCCACCAGCGCCGAGAGCACCGACAAGAACAGCCGCTGGACCGTGCATTTCGAAAGACTCGCTCCGGACGGAAAGACCTGGACCACGACCGGTCCGATCAACGACGGGGTCGCCATCCAGGCCATCCAGCCCAGCGTCCTGTTCCTTTCCGACGGACGGCTGATGGCGCTCGGACGTTCCAGGCAGGACTTCGTCTTCACCACCGAATCTTCCGACGGGGGCCGCACCTGGTCTCCGCTGGCCCGAGGGTCCCTGCCCAACAACAACAGCGGCACCGATGCCGTCACCCTGAAAGACGGCCGTCACCTCATCGTCTACAATCACGTGGCCGGCACGCCGGGCAAGTGGGGCGGCCTGCGCACGCCCCTGAACCTCGCCGTGAGTCAGGATGGAAAAACCTGGCAGGCCGCCTTGGTCCTTGAGTCCGATCCTGGCGAATACAGCTATCCCTCCATCATCCAGACCTCCGACGGCCTGGTGCACATCACTTACACCTGGAAGCGCCAGAAAGTGAAGCATGTCGTCGTCGATCCCTCCCGTGTCGTCGGACGATCCATCGTCGACGGACGCTGGCCCCTTTGATCATGAGCCGATTCCTCCTTCTCCTCCTCGCGGCCGCCGTGGCGGCCGAAGATCCCGCGCTCACCCGCCTTCGCTACAACAATCCCGGACTCGTGGTCGACCTCGGCGTCGGACTCTGGGCCTGGCCGCTCCCCATGGACTTCGACGGTGACGGCGACCTCGACCTGGTCGTGAACTGTCCCGACAAGCCATCGAACGGCGTCTACTTCTTCGAAAACGCCACCGGTGACACCGCTCGCGACAAGATGCCCGTCTTCAAGCCCGGGCGACGCATCAGCAAAGGACTGCAGAACGTCCAGGTCAGCTTCGTCGCCGGCAAGCCCGTCGTCACGTCGCCCGGCGCCGTCTACCCTGACTTCCTCAAGACCGGCTTGGACAAGCCCGTGAAGCTGCCCCTGCCCGCCAACGTCCATCCGAACAAAGTCAGGGCCAACATGTGGCGCTTCGCCGACTACAACGTCGACGGACGCACCGACCTCATCATCGGCGTCGGCGACTGGACCGACTACGGTTGGGACGACGGCTACGACGCTTCGGGCAAGTGGGTCCGCGGACCGCTCAGGGGATTCGTCTATCTCGCGACCAACAAGGGGACGGACGCCAAGCCCGACTACGCCAAGCCCGTGAGACTCACCGTTTCCGGGAGTCCCTTGGAGACCTTCGGCTGGCCTTCGCCGAATCTCGCCGACTGGGACGGCGACGGCGATCTGGACCTCCTCTGCGGAGAATTCCTGGACGGCTTCACTTATTTTGAAAACACCGGCGGCCGCATCAATCCCGAGTATGCCGCAGGCCGGCGCCTGACCCTTCGCCCGGGTCAGAAGGGGCCTTCTTCCGCCTGGCTCGCCAAGCAGGAGGCCGCCCGGCTGCCCGGGTCGCCTGAGCCTCTGACCATGGATCTTGAGATGATCGTGCCCGTGGCGATCGACTGGGACAAGGACGGCGACCTCGACCTGATCGTCGGTGACGAGGACGGGCGCGTGGCCTTCATCGAGAATGCCGGCGGCTTCACCGCCCAGCGCACCCCGCAGTTCCTGCCTCCCCGATATTTCCAGCAGGAGGCCGATGAGCTCAAGTGCGGCGCCCTGGCCACCCCGGTCGGCTTCGACTGGGATGGTGACAGCGACACCGACATCATCAGCGGCAACACCGCCGGCTACCTGATGTTTTTCGAGAACCTGAGCGGGCCCAAGGTCGCCGAGCCCAAGTGGGCCGCGCCTCGCGCGCTCGAGGCTGACGGAGCCCCCATCCGACCCATGGCCGGCTACAACGGCAGCATCCAGGGGCCCTGTGAGGCCAAGTGGGGCTACACCACGCTCTCCATCGCCGATTGGGACGGCGACGGACTGCCGGACATCCTCCTCAACTCCATCCTCGGCAAGATCGTCTGGCATCGCAACGCGGGCACCAGGCAGGCGCCGCGTCTGGAGCCCGCCCGGCCGATCGAAGTCGAATGGCATGGAGCGCAGCCCGCCTTGGCTTACGGCTGGATGAAGCCCGAAGGGAAGGGCCTCCTCACCCAATGGCGCACCACCCCTTTCGCCGTCGATTGGAACGCCGACGGACTCACCGACCTCGTCATGCTCGACCATGAGGGCCATCTGGCCCTCTTTGAGCGCGCGGCAAGGGGCTCGGAGCGCGTCCTCCTGCCTCCCCGACGTGCCTTCACCGACGCCAAAGGCGGTCCCTTGCAACTGTCCAAGGGACCGGCGGGCAAGAGCGGCCGTCGTAAACTCTGCGTGACCGACTGGGACGGCGACGGCCGGATGGACGTCCTCCTCAACTCCTCGAGCGCCAATTTCCTGCGACAAGTCCTGCATGCCGACGGCAAATGGGCCTTCCAGGACCTCGGCGCCCTCGTGAAGCAGAACATCGAGGGCCATGACGTCAGCCCCACCGTCGTGGACTTCGACGGCGACGGAATCCTTGATTTTCTGGGTGGTGCCGAGGACGGACGCTTTTATATCTATCGCAACCCCCGCAGCCAGCGATGAGAGCGCCCATGGACCGTCGCAGATTCCTTGCCCTCGCCGCCGCCGCGCCCGCGCTGCTTCAGGCTGGCGACGGTTCCGTCGTCACCGTCGGGGTCGTCGGTCACACCGGCCGGGGCAACTACGGCCATGGACTCGACACCGTCTGGCTCAAGCTGCCGGAGGCACGCATCGTCGCCGTCTCCGACCCTGATCCTGCCGGACGCAAAGTGGCCGAGGTGCGCCTTCAGGCCGCCGTCGGCGGCGCCGACCGCGTCGAATCCTTCGCCGATCACGTCGCGATGTTCCGCAAGGCGCGTCCACAGGTCGTCGCCGTGTGTCCCCGGCACATCGACGCCCATGCGGAGATCATCCTGGCGGCCGTCGAGGCGGGCGTGAAGGGCCTTTACGTCGAGAAGCCCTTCGTGCGCACCCTGGCCGAGGCTGACGCCGTCATCGCCGCCTGTCGCGCCAAGGGCGTGCGTGTCGCCATCGCCCATCGCAACCGCTACCATCCGGCCCTGGATGTGGCGGTGAAGCTCGTGGGCGCCGGCGAGTTCGGCGCCGTCCGTGAAGTCCGCGTGCGCGGCAAGCAGGACCAGCGGGGAGGCGGACTCGACCTGTGGGTCCTCGGCGGCCACGGCTTCAACCTCGCGACCCAGTTCACCGGCGCGCCCGTCTCCTGCCGTGCGACGATCCTCGTGGAGGGCCGTCCGGCCACGCGGGCCGACGTCATCCAGGGCGACGAAGGCGTCGGCCCCATCGTCGGGGATGAGATCCATGCCGCCTATGAGACCAAGTCAGGCATCCCGCTGTTCTTCGATTCCAAGAAGGGACACTGGGACAAGAAGGAGGGCTTTGGCGTCAGGGTCGTCTGTGAAAAGGCCACCTTGGACCTGCGTGTCGATGAGGAGCCGCTCATCCACGTCGTCAGGGACGGCAAGCGCATCCCTCTGACCGGCGCCGGCGTCGGAATCCCCGAGCCCCGCAAGGACATCCGCGACCTCGTCGCCGGGCACGTGGCGGTCGCCAGGGACCTTCTCGACTCCATGCGACAGGGCAGGGAGCCCCTTTGCGGTGCCGAGGCCGGACGTGAGACCATTGAGCTGATCAACGCCGCCTTCGCCTCCTTCGCCGCAGGCGGGGCCAAGGTCGAGCTGCCCCTGCGTCGTCGCGAGCATCCCCTGGCCTGAGCCATGAGGACCCTCCTCGCCCTGTTTCTGTTCTCCCTCGGCCTGCTGGCGGCCCAGCCGGCGCCCATCCGCGTCGCCGTCTATGATGACAAAGGCGCCACCGGCAAAGGCATACCGGCCGTCGAGAAGATACTCGGCGCGTCCAAGGACTTCGAAGTCATCAAGCTCAAGGGGCCTGATTTCACCGCGGACAACCTCAGACGATTCGACCTCGTCATGTTCACCGGCGGCAGCGGCAGCGCCGAAGCCGAGGGCCTGGGCGTCGCGGGCCGTGAGGAGGTCAGGAAATTCGTGCGTGAGGGAGGCGGTTATGTCGGCATCTGCGCCGGCGCCTATCTCGCCTGCACCGGATTCGACTGGGGCCTCGGCGTACTGAACGCACGCACCGTTTCCAACAAATGGCGTCGCGGCACCGGCGACCTGCGGATCGCTCCGGCTGAGGGCGATTCCGTCCTCGGCCTGCCCATGGCCGAGCGTGCCGTCCGTTATAACAACGGCCCCGTCATCAAGCCTGACGCACGGAAGGACCTGCCCCCTTACAAGGCCTTGGCCCTGTTCAAGACCGAGTTCGCGGAGAATGGCACCCCGGTCGGCGTGATGGTCGGGTCGCCCGCCTTCGCTTCCGGTGACTACGGCCTCGGTCGCGTCTTCATCTCAAGTCCCCATCCTGAGCAGACCGCCGGGCTCGAGCCCCTGGTCATCCAAGCGGTGCGTTGGTCCGCGCGACGCGCCGGACCCGCCGATGAGCTCTGGAAGCGGCTCGAGGCCATGGACGTCGAGAAGCTCTGGTTGCCCGGCGCCATCGTCGACTGGAAGACCGGCCTGCCGACCGGTCAGCCCTTCACCGATTCGCCCAAGCGTCACACCCATTGCAGCCAGTTCGTCGCCGCGGCCAGCTTCCGTCTGGGCGTGCCGCTCCTGCGCCCTCCCGAGCATTCTCCGGTCGGACTGGCCAACGCCCAGAACGACTGGCTCGACTCCGACGCCGGACGCAAGGCCGGCTGGGTTCGGCTCAAGGACGGCGCCGAGGCGCAGAGTCTAGCCACCGAGGGGCGCCTCGTCCTCGCCTCAGTGAAGAATCCCGACCCGAAGCGTGCCGGACACATCGCGATCGTACGGCCCGGAAACAAGGACGCCGCGGCCCTCGCGTCCGAGGGGCCTGACATCATGCAGGCCGGAGGCACCAATTTCCTGCGGACCTCCCTGAAGCGGGGCTTCGCGAACCATCCGAAAGAATACGATCAGATCGCCTTCCACGCGCACGTCGTGGAACTGACCGAGCCGAAGTGACGGTCAGCGGACCGTCGCGGCGCAGACCATCTCGAGCACGCGGGGGATGCTGTAGTTCTCCCACGCGCCGTTCTTCGGGCTGACCAGCGGTTCCTCATGCCTGCCGAAGCTGTCCGGCGGCTGCGGGATGCGCGTCAGGTCCGGACTCCATTGTCCGTCCTTGCCGCCCAGCTTGTAGATGACCAGGTCCAGCGAGGGCACCACGTACAGGCAGAAGCCGCCGGCGCCCGTCTTGTAGTAGGCGTCACGTGGCGCCCCTGCGATCTGCCCGGCGTGGTTGTGTTCGAACTGCAGACTGAAGGGGAAGTGCGGGTTGTATTTGAGCGGCTCGCGGCACATCCGGAGGTAATCGGACGGAATCAGCTGCCGTCCCGCCCAGCGGCCGTCCTGCGCCAGGCAGTAGCCCAGCCGGACCGCGTCCGTGGCGCGCAACGCGATGGACCCGGCGCCATTGGCGTGGTTCATGATCACGTCCCCGCGGTAGAGACAGTAGCCCCAGGGACCCCAGCCCATCGGCTTGCCCAGCTTCTCGTCCACGTAGTCGGGCAGCTCCTTGCCCGTCACCTTGCGCAGCACCATAGAGGCGATGTGCGGGGCGGGGGAGGAGTAGGAGTAGCCTTCGCCCGGCGCGGCCCAGAGCGGCGCCCGGAGCGAGGATCCGTCGACATCGCGGATGTCCTGTCCCTTGGAGGCCTTGAGCGGCGAGGCCGTGCCGCGCACCACCGAGGAAGGCGTCGCACCCTCCCCGTTGTGCCCTGACGTCATGCAGAGCAGGTGACCCAGCCGGATGTCGGCCTCGCGAGGGTCGCGCAGCGGGAACGCCTCGGGCAGCAGTTCCTCCCTGTAGACGAGCGTATCCAGCCCCTCGGGCAGCCGCGCCTTGTTTTCGGCGAGCATGATGCCGCAGGCGATGCTCGTCACCGCCTTGCCCGTCGAGGCCATGTCGGGATTCGCGCCGCGGCGCGCCTTGCCGAAGTACCGTTCCATCACCAGCCAGCCCCTGCTGACGACCAGAAGTCCGCCGTTGTCCGTGTTGGACCGTTTGGTCGCCATCCAGGCCGCTTCCAGCCGGTCGAGGTCGATGCCGGCCTTTTCCCGCGCCTCCTCGGCGCCCTTGGGCGTCCGCCAGCCCCCTTGGGCGTCGGGAGGCGGGAAGTAGTCGGCACCCGGGCAGAGCGACGCGATGAGCAGGACGATTACGGCGATTCGCATGCCGGATGGTCGAATCTTCCCCTGCCGCGGGCAAGCCCTCACTCGACAGGCAGGGTTGACCGAAGCACCATCCTGCATGCCCCGCCGCTTCCTGTTCCTCTTGCTCACGTTGGTTTCGACCGCACTGCCGTCGGCTGAGCGCCCCAGCTTCCTCTTCATCCCGATCGATGACCTCAACCATTGGGTCGGGCATCTCGGACGCCATCCGCAGACGCGGACTCCCAACATCGACCGCTTGGCGAAGATGGGAGTCAGCTTCACCAAGGCCTACTGCACCGCCCCCGCCTGCAATCCCTCGCGCGCCTCGCTCATGTCCGGCCTCCGTCCGACCAGCACCGGCTGTTACGACAACGGCCAGAACTGGCGGCCCGGCATTTCCGAGGACCTGTTGCTGAACACCGTCCTTTCCAAGAACGGTTACCGCGTCTACGGCGCCGGCAAGATCTACCACGGGGCCGGTGACCGCGGCGGGCTGTTCGACGATTACTTTCCCGGCAAAGGCGGCCGGCTGAAGCGGCACCCCGACGCCAAGGACGGCGGAGTCGGAGGCATCAATTTCGCGCCGCTCGCCTGTACCGACGAAGAGATGCCCGACCATGCCGTCGTCAGCTGGTGCATCGAGAAGATGAACGAGAAGTCCGACCGACCCTTCTTCATCGCGGCCGGACTCGTGAAGCCCCACATGCCCTTCAGCGTGCCGAAGAAGTGGTTCGACCTCTTCCCTCTGGACCAGATCCAGCTGCCGCCGCATCTGCCCGACGACCTCGCGGACGTCCCGCCTGCCGGCGTCAAGATGGCCAAGCCCGACGGCGACCATGCGCGCATCGTCGCCTCCGGACGCTGGAAGGAGGCCGTCCAGGCCTACCTTGCTACCATCGCCTTCTGCGACTATCAGGTCGGCCGCATCATCGACGCCTGGGAGAAGTCTCCGCGTCGGGACAGCACCGTCATCTGCCTCTGGTCCGACCACGGATGGAGCCTCGGAGAGAAGTCCCATTGGCGGAAGTTCGCCCTCTGGGAGGAGCCCACCCGGACCGTGCACATCTGGAAGGCGCCGGGCGTGACGCCGGCCGACGTGCGTTGCGACCGTCCCGTCGACTACTCGAGCATCTATCCCACCACCCTGGCCCTGGCGGGCATCACGATTCCCTCACATGCCGACGGTAAGGACGTCTCATCCCTGCTGCGGGATCCCGCTTCCGTCTGGAGTCAGCCCGCCATCACCACTTACGGCAGGGGCAATCACGCCGTTCGATCCGATGACTGGCGTTACATCCGCTACGCCAACGGCGACGAAGAGCTCTATCACGACGCCAAGGATCCCCTCGAATACGTGAACCTTGCGACCAAGCCCGAGCTCGCCGCCAAGAAGGCCGAACTGGCATCCTTCCTGCCCAAGATTGAGAAGCCCGACCTTCCTCGCACCCGTCGCGGTGAAGAAGGGGAGGGCGGCGAGCCCGCCCAGAAGAAGGGCAAGGGCAAGAAGAAGCAGAAGTGAACCCTTTGCCATCGGCCCCTCCGTCCATGTCACGTCTCATCATCGTCCTCTGCTCGATCCTGCTGGCCGCCTGCGCCACTACCGAGGTGGGCACGCTCACCTACGACAAGGCCGTCGCCAAATATGGCCCGCCGGACAAGGAGACCGTCGTGAGCGGACGTCGCGTATCCGTCTGGAACGTCGGCTCGACCACCCGCAAGACCCGCTTCCTCAACGAGGACATCTTCGACACCCGGCACAACCAGGTCATCCGCACCTTCGATGCGGCGGGCCTACTGGTCGAGCAGTCCTTCCGCTGAGTCAGCGGACCTCGAGCAGCCGGCGCAGGCCGTCCATCAGCACCTTCTCCACCTCGGGGGAGACATTGGAGGACTGCTGGCCGGTCTCATAGCCGCCCTCCGCGTAGGAGCAGCCCATGCCAATGTAGGCCGGGCCGTAGTCGCCGTAGGCGGCCATCGTCACCTGCAGGTCGGGGCGCATCGCCTTGGCGGCGAGCTGGTATTCCACGAAGAGCTCGCCGGGCATGCCGAGCACGCGCGCCGTGCCCACGCGCAGGCAGGTGAGGTCGATCCGATGGCCTTCCTCGTGGCGCGTCACCCACGCGAGCTGATCCGCATGGGAAACGTATCCGCGGGGCGGAGCGCCCCGGAGCTTGGCGACGAGCGATTCCTTGTCCAGGTGTCCGGCCAGGGGGAGGCGGACGAGGTCGCGCGTCCATCCGATGTCGGCGGAGTCGAGGGGCTGCTTCACCGTCGAGTCATAGGCCTCCTTCATCCCGTCCGCCAGACGTCGGGCCAGGTCCATGCGGGTGGCGTGCGAGCCGTCGTTGTACTTGCCCGCGGTCACGTTGCCGCCGGCGCCGTTGAAGTGCAGCTGCAGCGTGAAGGGCAGGGACTGGGCGCGGATGAAGCGCGCGATGCCCGGGAAGTCGGGGTGGGGGATGCCCAGCCGGTAGTAGCTCTGCGGGTGGCAGGCGTAGTGGGTCAGCACCGCGATGGCCCCGTCCTTGTTCCAGAAACTCAGCGCCGTGACGTCGGGGTCGATCGTCCCTTCGGGGAACGCGCGCACCTCGGCCGACTTCGTCGAGGACGTCCGCGTGTATTTCACCTTGCCGTCGGGACCGAGGATGCGCCGCTGGCTGGCCACGTCTTTCACCTTGGCCTTGCCCCAGCCCCAGTGCGTGGCCTCGCGGGCGACCGGCAGGGCCGCCTTCACGGCTTCGGCCGCGCGGCCGATGACCACCCGGTGGAACGTGCCCTCGAAGCGCGAGTAGCCCTGGACGCCGAGCTCCTTGACCAGACGTTCCGCGGTGAAGTCGCAGCCCGGGGCGTCATGCTGGTGAAGCACGTGGACCGCGACCCGCTCCGGTGTCGTGCCGGCGGCCTCCGCGAGCGCCTTGCGGAACGCGTCATGGCCTTCGTTGGCGATGCCGATCCAGTCGACCGCGCAGAGCACGATCGGGGCATCCGATCCCAGGATGACCACGCCCCGGCAGCGGAGCGTCATCTCGTCCAGACGCTTGACCACGTCATAGGCCATGGGGGAGCCCAGCGGCGGCGTGGCGTCCACGTCGAACGTGGCCACCTTGACCGGGCCGGCGAGGAGGCCGGCGGTGAGGGAGAGCAGGGCGTACAGGATGCGGGCGGTCTTCATCGGCGTAGAGAGTCGACGCCCCCTGGGAGCGCGTGCAGGCGGGCGATTTCCTCGTCGGAAAGGGCGCGGTTCCAGGCGGCGAATTCGTCGAGCGCGCCGACGTAGGCGGCGCCCAGCACCAGGCGGACCGCGGCCGGATCCCAGCCGAACGTCAGGTCATGGCCCCGGATGACGCCGACTGGGCGGCCGTCGACGTGCAGACGGGCCTTGGGCGGGGCCGCGTGGTCGTTGATGCGGTCGAGCACGAAGACCACGTGAGTCCAGCGGTCCGCGGCGAAGGGCGCCTTCTCCATTTTCACCATCGGGCGGCGTTCGTCGGCAATCTGCTCCCAGCCCACCGCGTCCGGGTTCCAGATGTGGAAGAGGGGGCGGACGGCGAAGCGGAAATGGCGGGGTGCGTGGTCCTTGGACCACTCCAGGAAGATGAAGCCCTTCTTCACGTCGTCGCCGACGATCTGGACCGGATCGCAGTAGCCGGGTTCCAGGTCCTTGTCGGGATTGAGTTTCAGCCAGACCGAGACCGTGGCGGACCAGGAGGTCGTCCCGTAGGCGAGCGACTTCGTCGCGGCGAACTCGGGACGCGTCGAACCCTTCTTGGGAAAGACCAGGCAGCCACCGAAGCGTCCCCCTTCAGCGAGCCGCAGATCGGGGCCGGGTGCGGCCGGTGCCAGCTTACCGCCCGCCCGCACACGGCAGGCAGAGTCGTCGGCGGAGAGCGCCGCGTCGAATTTGCCGTCGAACGGCGCATGGAACGTCAGCCCGCGACGCAGACCCTCGTCCGCGGTGCAGCCTGCGGCGAAGAGCAGTAACGTGGCGACGGGGGCGATTCGCATGTCAGAGCGACTTCACCCAGATGTTGCGCCAGCGGATTTCTCCGCCGTGCGTCTGGAGCTGGATCGGGCCTAGGGCGGGCAGGGCGGCCTTGGGGTCCCAGTAGTTCTGCATGCGGGCGGCGTCGACCACCAGCCTGCCGTTGAGCCAGACCGAGGTGACGTCGCCCTTCTGCGTGATGCGGAACGTATTCCACTCTCCGAAAGGCCGGTCCGCCTTGACCAGCGGGTCGCGTCCGGGCGTCCCGGGGGCGTTATTGAAAAGTCCGCCCGAGCCGAGGTGCGGCTTGCGATCCGGCTTCTTGGGGTCGAACTCCTGGTTCGGGTCCCAGATCTGCACCTGGGGCGTCCCGCGCAGGTAGATGCCGCTGTCGGCCTTGGCCACTGTACGGTATTCGATGCGCAGTTCGATGTCGCCGAATTCCTCGTCCGTGGTCGCGTAGGGACCCGTGCCCGAATTGACCAGCTCGCCGTTCTCGGCCCGCCAATGGAGCGGCAGCTCTTCGCGCATCTTCTTCAGCGCAGCCGCCTTCTTTTCTCCCGTCAGCTTCGCCACCGAGTGGCCGTTGTATCCGTGCCAGCCCTTCAGGTCCTTCCCGTTGAACAGGGTCCGGAATCCGTCCGGCGGTTCCGCGGCCAGGCCGCAGCAGGCGATGAGAAGGCAGGGCAGGACGGATTTCATCGGAGGTTTTCGATGTAGGTGAGAAGGTCGGCCATGTCCTGGGCCGTCAGTCCGGCTTCGAGCCCTTCGGGCATCAGGCTGCGTCCCGTGGAGGATGTGCCTGCGACGTCGCCCCGGCTGATCTGGCTGTCCGTTCCGCCGGGCATGCGAAGCGTCAGCGTCGTGGCGTTGTCATCGACAATGATGCCCATCCGTGAGCCGCCGTCCTTGGTGCGGACCTCGAAGACCGCGTATTGGGCGGCCACCTCGCGGTTGGGGTGGATGATGGCGTCCAGGATGCCGGTCCTGCCGCGTGATTTGACCGTGAGTAGGTCGGGGCCGACCGCCTGGCCCTTGCCTTCCGCGCGATGGCAGACCAGACAGCGCTGTTCGCAGATCTGCTGTCCCTTGGCGGCGTCGCCGGTGGCGTCGATCGAACCCGAGAACGTGCGGGCGATCTCCTCACGCGAAGGCGGAAGCACCGACGCAAGCGCCTTGGCGGCACGGGCCGCGACCGCCTTGTCATTCGCCCGCGTCAGGGCGTCGATCTGACCCGCGGAGAGCGCCCCGGGCTTCAGCTTTCCGGTCTCCAGCGCCTTCAGCAGGGCGTCCGTACGTTCGGGCCTGCCACGCAGCGCCGAGAACGCTGACTCCTTGGGCGCGCCCTCGAGGATGCCGAAGCCCGTCACCAGCCACTGGGCGGATTCCGTTCCGGAGAATCTGGCGGCGGAGCGAACTGCCAGTTCGCGCAGTTCGGCGGGCGTCTCCGTCGGGAGGCAGGCATCCAGCGCCGGCTTGAGCCTCTTGAAATCGGAGAGGGCGAGGAGACTGACGGCGCGGATGCGGGTCGCGACATCACCTGAGATCGCCTCCTTGGTGGCGGCATCGAGGCGAGCCTTGAGCCGTCCCGCCTTGTCGGCCTTGGCGAGACTTGAGCCGGTCCTGCGCAGTCCGGCGTCGAGGGCCTGCAGCCATTCCACCTCGCCTCCGTCTCTCAGGGCGAATTCGAGCAGGTCGTCATGCGCGTCCGTCTTAAGTCCCAGGGGGGTCGACTCGATGAGCTTGCTCACGAATGCCCTGGCGGAGACGGCGAGCCTGCGGTCCTGCATGAACCCTGGGAGGACTTCTCGGGCCAGCGTGGCGGGCCTTGCAGAGAGCACGGCCGGGCCGATCCAGGGGTGTCCGTGGTCCCTGGCCGCGAGCGAGCGCAAGGCGGGGCCGAGTCGCAGTGCGTCGGCGTCATCCGTCAGCCGGGCCGCCGTGAGGGCCAGTTCAAAGCGGACCGCCGGGTCAGCGTCATCGGCGAGAGGGCCGAGCAACGTCGCGAGCGCATCCATTTCGGCGGGCGGGCCGTCCCGACGCAGGGTCCACAGGGCGCGTGCACGAAGTTCGGCCGGCCCTTTGAGCGCCGCGGCCATGGCGGACGCATCCATCCAGCCGAGACGGCGCAGGACGTTGAAAGCTGTCAGCCTCGCGAGCGTGTCCGGATGGCGCATCAGCGTCTCCGTAAGCGGAGCCCTTGAGGAGGGGTCCGCCTTTTCCGTGAGCAGGCGGGCGGCCGTGTCCCGATGCCAGCCGTTCGCATGTCCCAGCGTGGCGACCAGCTCCTTCACGTCCGCCTGGTGCAGGTTCACCTTGCCGCCGCGCAGCGGGCGGCCTCCTTCGGGCGTGATCCGCCAGATGCGGCCCCGGTCATGGCCGCTGTTGAGGTCGATGTGCTGTTTGATCTCCTCGGGAATCGACCACGGGTGCTCGATCACCTCCCGGTACATGTCGATCAGGTAGAGACAGCCGTCAGGGGCGTTGGCGAAGTTGACCACCCGCACCCAGGTGTCGCGGCTGGCGGCGAACTCGCGTCCCTTCTCATCGGAAGGGCGGGCTCCAGACATCCCGACCCCGTCGACGGCCCGCGTGAGCACCTTGCGGTGGGCCAGCTGGCCGCCCGCGTCTCCCGTGAACGTATTGCCGACGAAGGCGCTTCCGTAGGCGTCGCCTCGGTAGACCGTCGTGCCCGTCGCGCCCGTGAAATAGCCGCTGACCCGGCCGCCGCCTTCGACCGTGCCCGGGACCGCGCCGGAGATGCGCCAGCGGGTGCGGATGATGCGCCAGGGTTCGTCCGGGGAGATCCGGAACACCTCGGCCGCTCCGCCGTCGACCGCGATGCTCCTGCGTCCGGAGGGCAGGGGGGCGACCGGGTTGAGACCTGCGTCGGGCTCCTCGTGCGTCCAGTGCTGGAGATGATCCGAGTTTGAGCAGCCGTATTTCCTTCCCAGATCGTCGTAGCTCATCCCGTACTGGGCGCCGCCGGGTTCCAGCCCGAAGGCGTGCGTGCGCGGCTCGAACCAGAAGTCACGACCACCCAGTTCGACCGCCGGCTGGTCCGGTCGGAGCGGCGAGGAGACCTTGCCGCGGTTCCCGCCGCCGGCGAGCACGTGCACACGCTGGTCCGGTCCCCATTGCAGACTGTTGGCGAGCCCTTGCACATTGAGGATTTTGAGCCCCGTGCCGAAGCCCGTGAACGCGACCTTGCGGACCTCCGCCCGCCCGTCGTCGTCCCTGTCCTCCAGACGGATGATGTCCGGCGTTGCGGCCACGTAAAGACCGCCGTCGGCCCAGATCAGGCCCGTCGGCCAGGGCAGGTCGTCGGCGAAGACCTTGGACGTCTCGTAGCGACCGTCACCGTCGCGGTCCTCCAGCACCGAGATGCGGCCGAGGTGGGGCTTCACGTCGCGCATCTCCGAGTAGTCGATCATCTCGCAGACGAACATCCTGCCCCGTTCGTCGAAGCAGAGGGCGACCGGCGAGCGCACCGCGGGCTCATGGGCGGCGAGCTCCATCCGGAACCCCTCCTTGATCGTCCAGGTCCTGCCGGCCTCGTCCGGAGGCACCGCCGGATAGCGCGGCAGTTCCTTGCCCGCGTCGACCTTCGGCGAGCCCTTTGATGCGCCGTAGGCCTTGGAGTAGGTCGTCAGCGTCTTCACCCCGTCGGCTGATTGGGCCAGCGCCAGACAGGACAGTAGCAACGGTATGACACGGCGCATCATGGGGTGTCCGCGATGTTGGAGCCTGCCTGCCTCATCGCAAGCGGCCAGCCGTCTCCTATTTCACCGAGAATGAGCATTTTCCGGCCCCGTGACGCCCCCTTCGGCTTGCCACTGGGACGCCTTTGTCCGCTCATCCCCTTTCAGTTTCCAATCGGTCCGCATCGTCTTCATGAGCCAGCCCATCGACCCATCGTTCAGGCCTGGCTGGGCCTGGCTGATCGTCTGGGCCTTGCTTGGCGTCGTCCTCTTCGTCGGCCTTCATCTCTGGCAGACCAACGATCCCGTGGCGGAGGCGGCCGGAAGGGGCGTGCAGGAGATCGAGCGTCGCCTCACCGAGCTCGCGCCTGAAGAGCTGAGGTCACCTGCGTCCAGACTGGCGGCGTTCTTCACCGACAAGTTCGTCCGTCCTCAGGCCGAGGTCGCTCGCATCGTCACTTCCGGCTGGGGGCTCATCTTCGGCGTCATCATCCCCGTATCGATGACCCTCCTTGGGGCGCTCCTGTCACACGCCGTCCTCAGCGTCACCGGCGGAGCCTCCGGGGGCTGGCGTGAGACCCTCCGCGTCTTCGCCTTCAACCGCATCATCGCGGAAGTCCTCAGCCTTGCGCTCGTCATGGCGGTCATCGGCGTCGACTGGGGCCTCGCCCTCAAGTTCGTCCTGCTGTTCTTCGGCCTGCCCCTGATCCGCATCGGCGTGTCCGTGCATCTCACCGTCGCCTTGTGCGAGGCGCATCGCCTCGGAGTCACCCGCGTGCTTCTTCTCGGCGTGCCAGGCATGCTCATGGGCGGGGCGATGACCGCGCTGCTCGCATTGATTCCCGCCGCCTGGTTCTGGCTGCATTGCGCCTTGGCGGCGCTGCTGGCCCCCTGATCAGATGTCACGTAGGTCGTCGGGCCGCAGGCCTTCCCGTCCCGGAGTCGGAGGCGCGTCGGCGCGGGACTGGATTGTTCCCCGACGACGCGAGACCAGGGCCGTGAAGGCGGCGTTGACCCGGTCGTCCGTCCTGCCGTCGGGTCCGCTCATGTAGACCCAGCGCGTCGCTCGCGTGACCGCGACGAAGAGCATCCGTCCGGCGGAACCGCGGGCGGCGCGCAGGGCGTTCGACGAAAGACCCGGGATGAGCACGCTGTCGAACGTCAGGCCCTTCGCGCTGTGGAACGTAAGCACCACCGGCCTGCCGGCGGCGAAATCGAGCGTCGGTCGTCGTCCCTGTCGGTCCGTCTCAGGCTGCTTCGCCGCCATGATGCCTTCCGTCCGCAGGAAGCCGGCGTAGTCCTGCACCTGGCGCAGCGTGGGGAAAAGGATCCCGACCCGTTCGTTGCGGTGCAGCCGTTCACGCAGCACCTCAAGCAACCGCCGGCGCTCATCACCGTCATCGGAGGCACGGTAGAGCAGGGGGGTCTGACGCTCCTCCTGTTCCGTCGCCGCCTGGCTGCGGAAGACCTCGCGTTGCGTCGGGTCCTCGATGAACCCGCAGGCGAGGTCGACCACGAAGGGGCAGGCGCGGTAGGTCGAAGCCAGGTCAATCTCGGCCGCCCGCCCGCCCAGCGAGCTCGGCAGGTCGTCGCCGGCGGCGTCGCGGTAGATCGCCTGGCGCGAGTCGAAGGCCACCGTGACATGCCCCGCCGCGAGGCGCAGCAGCGCGTAGCAGGTGTCATCCAGGTCCTGGCCCTCGTCGACCAGCGCCGCGTCGAGCGAGGGTGGCGCCTTCAGGCGGCGAAGGGCCGCGAGCAGGTCACGTCGGATGCGCAGGAAGTCCGGGAACCCCTTGTCATCGAGCGGCGGCGGACCGATCAGCCGCTGGTGTTCAAGCCGGCACCAGTGGTCGAACGTCAGCACCGATTCCGGGTCGAGGTCCAGGTCCGCGACCGCCGAGCGGATGAAGTCGCGCAGCACATTGGTGTAGACCAGCACCCGGACCCGGAAGCCCGGAGCCGAGTCCCGCAGCTGGCGGGCCCGGTGCAGGATCACGACCGTCTTGCCCGAGCCCGGGCCGCCGCGGAGCACCAGTGGGGCGGAGGCCGGCGCGCGCACGGCGGCCTGCTGGACCGGCGTCAGACGGTCCGCTGGAGTCAGCCAGATCAAACCCTCGGTCCTTCCTGTGCGTCCGGAAGCAGCTTGGGAAGCAGTCCCGGGGCTTCCTTACGCAGACCGAAGCCCGCCTTGAGTCGCCGCCGTGCCTCGTCTTCGGCCTGTCGGATCCGCGTCGAGTCCCCTGACATCGCCGCTCCGGACTGGAACCAGGAGAGACTCACTTCGTCGAGCGCGGAGAGGTCCTTGCCGTAGCGACGGAAAGCGTCCGCCAGCGCCGCGTCGGCCCCCTTCCGGTCGCCCAGTGCCTTCAGACAGCGGGCCAGCAGCACCGTCGCGTTGGCGTTCGGCTCCTCGGCCTCGTAGCGTCGGCAGAGTTCGGCCGCCTCGCTCCAGCGGCCCTTGCGCGAGTAGAGCGCGGCGAGGTTGAACATCGCCACCGGGCTGCCCGCGAGCATCGCCTCGAGGAACGTGCGTTCCTGACGTTCCGCGTCGCCCTTGCGGCCGTAGGCCGCCGCCAGATGGCAGAGCGCGGTCGCTCGAATCTCAGGGCATTGCCGCACGACCCTGCGCAGCAGGTGGGCGGCCTTGTCGTGCATGCCGACCTTGCCGTGGAGCACCGCGAGCTCGATGAGCGTGTTGGGCAGGTGCTCGCGCGGGACCAGTCCGGCTCGCACCTGACGTTCGATCTCCAGGATGGCCTCGCGGTCCTTGCCGGGATTGACCACGTTGTGGAGCGGGGATTCCACCCGGCCCTCGAACGGCTCGCCGTCCCCGGGCGTGACGCGGAACGTGAAGCCTTGGTTGGCGTCCAGCTCGTATTCCAGCGCCAGCGGCGTGCCGGCCTCAACGTCTTCCGTGAGGCCCGTGAACACCGGCCGTTCGCAGAGACCCTGGCCGGCCCAGAAGCTGATGCGCACCGGGCCGCCTTGGGAGACCAGCCGATGCCCCCTGCCTGAGACGTAGCGTCCCTTGGCGGGCAGAGGCTTTCCCTTCTCGATGAGCGTGTGCTGTCCGCGGTCCGTCTGGATCGAGAGACGGTCGCTTGCCACCGGCGTGAACAGCCCCCGTCCGTAGAGTTCGAGCAGCAGCGCGTGGTAGGCCGCGCCGCGGGCCACCGCCACCTGCATGTCCAGCGCGGTTTCGAAGCGGTGCACCAGGAACTCGCCGAAACGTGACTTCAGCGCCTCGATGACCAGCGGGTTGAGCGAACTGCCGCCGACCGCCAGCAGGAAGCCGATCTGAGAAGCCTTGAGACCGGCGCGGTCCAGCGCGTCCTCGACGGGCGCGAAGACCGAGCAGGAGAGCGTGTATTCGTCTTCCTTCACCTGGCAATGTTCCTGGTCGACGAAGGGCGCCATCACTTCCACGAACTCATCGCCCGTCATCGTCGGTTCCGAGAACCGGAGCCTCGTCCCGTCCTCCAGATGGAGCGTCTGGATACCGGGGTAGGCGCGCACCGCCTCCTCGACCGCTTCGGCCATCGTTTCGCCGAGCGAAAGACGGTGGTTGAGGTGGTCGCACATGCCGACCTTGAGCTGTTCCGCGGTGGCCAGCAGCTGCGGCTCAAGCTGCTCCTTGCGGACCTCGTAGTCCCAGTCGTCGCCGTCGCGTCCGTTCTGGGCCGCGAGCTGCGGGATGAGCACCTCGTGGACGATGGCGCGGTCGATGTCGGCTCCGCCCAGACGGTGGTAGCGGGAGACCGCGCGCGGGCTGACCTTGAGCCCGCCGTCCTTCAGCCGCCCGATGGTGAAGACGGCCACGTCGCAAGTGCCGCCGCCGAAGTCGACGATGAGCGCCTCCGTCTCATCTTCCACCCCGTCGAGCACGGCCGGTCCCTGACGGGCGAGGAAGTCGATGAAGGCGGCCACTGGTTCGTCGATGAGGTCGCCTGGACCCAGACGGAGCCCGCCCAGCTCGGCGGCGAGCAGCGTGTCATTGCGTTGTCCGATCTGGAAAGAGGCGGGCACCGACACCACCGTCCTCGCCACGGCTCCCTTGGCCTGCGAGCGGAGGAACTTGAGCACCTGTCCCGAGACTTCGGCGGGAGAGCGGCTGCCCTGGCGCGCCTGAGGGTAGATGCGGCCCGTGCCAATCTCGTTCTTCACCTCCGCCAGATAGGTCGCGTTGGGCCTGAGCCCGAGTTCCACCGAACGCGTCAGCGTCCGACGGGCGCCTTCCCCGATCAATTCACGGTCCTGCAGGTGGGCGACCACCGATGGCACCAGGACCGAAGTATGGTCCCCGGACAGGGTGGGCTGGACGATTTCGACGCATTCGGCGTACTCGACTTCGTCGGGCCGGAGGGGGGACCATCGGACCTGGGCCAGGGTCGAATTGGTGGTCCCGAGGTCGATTCCGAGGGCCCTGAAGGCCTTGAGACCGGCCTTGGGCGCCACTCCGGGCGGACGCAGGTTGGCAAGCGGGTTCATGGGGCGGAGGTCCGTTCTGACAGGGCGGGGGGCGGTAGGCAAGCAGGGGACATTTTCTAGGTGCAACGACCCGTGTTTAGTGGTGTTTCATAGGCATGACCCCGAGGGCATCCCACCTAGGCATCTTCACCCTTGCCCTGGCGGCAGCCTGTCTGGCGGCGGCCCCCAAGAAGAAAGCGGCCAAGGCTCCTGCCAAGGCGCCGGCCGCCGTCTCCGTCCCCGCCGTCGCCACCGCTCCCGTCCGCGCCGTCGAGGACCGTCCGCAGATCTGGCATCTCTGGACCGACGTCGAAGGCCGCAAGGTCGAGGCGATGTTCTGCGGACTGTCGGGTGACATCGTCTCGCTCCAGACCAAGGACGGCCGCAACTACCGTTTCAATACCTCCATCCTCTCCCCGGAGGACCGCGAATTCGCCAAGGCCTGCGCCGGAAAGCAGATTGGCGGATTCTCCCGTTCCGTCGTCGCCGCGGCGGCGGCTGACATCGACCGCCTCGTGGAGGCCAGGCTCAATGCCGCCGGCCAGAAGCTGAACGCCCCCGCCACCGACGAGGAGTTCCTCCGTCGCATCTACGTGGACGCCGTCGGCCGCACCCCGACGGCCGAGGAGGCCGCCGCCTTCCTCGGCGACGCCGCGGCCGACCGCCGCGAGCGACTGATCGACCGCCTGCTGCAGTCCCCGGGCTACTCCCTCCAGATGTACAACTGGATGGCCGACCTCCTGCGCGCCAAGGACATCATCGGCAAGCGCATCCCCGCCTTCACCTTCGAGGACTGGCTCAAGGCCCGCATCACCGCCAACGCCACCTGGGACGTCATGGTGCGCGAGATGATCTCCGCCGACGGGCGCATTCTGGACAACGGCGCGGCGGGCTTCCTCCTCTTCGACGCCGACATGCCCCTCGACGGCGTGTCAAACCTCATCACGACCTTCCTCGGTTCCAACATGTCGTGCGCCCAGTGCCACGACCATCCGCTGGCCGACTGGTCGCAGCGCCAGTTCTTCGAGATGGCCGCCTTCCTCGGCGCCGCCGACATGAAGAACGAGTCGATGCTCGCCGAGGTGAAGAAGCTCTCCCGCGCCGATTCCGGTCTGAACAGGAACTTCGTGCGGCTCATCGGCGAGATCAACGCCCTGCGCATCGCGGACTCCGGCCAAAACAAGCTGACCTTCCCGAAGGATTACAAGTATGACGACGCCAAGCCGGGCGATCCTGTGAAGCCCGCCCTCATCGAGTGGGACGCCGGAGACGCGAAACGCTCCGCCTACTCCGTCAGCACCAAGTCGCCGGTTCAGCTGCGTGACGAATTCGCCCGCTGGCTGACCAGCCCCGAGAATCCCCGTTTCGCCAGCAACATCGCGAACCGCGTCTGGAGGAAGACCTTCGGCATTGCCGTGAAGGAGCCCGTCGATGACATCGACGACCTGTCCGCCGCCAGCAGCCCTCAGCTCCTCGCCCATCTCACCCAGGTCATGCGTGCCGCACGCTTCGACCTCCGCGAGTTCCAGCGCGTGATCTTCAACTCTCGCACCTACCAGAGCGCGGCCTCGCCCGCTCCAGACCTTTCCAAGGGCCCCTACCTGTTCAACGGGCCCATCGTGCGCCGCCTGACCGCCGAGCAGGTCTGGGATAGCCTCGTCGTCGCCGCCGTCGGGCCCTCCGCGGACAACATCCTGCTCCGTCGCGGTGAGGACCTCAAACCCCTGGCTTTGCCGGAAGGAAAGATCACCGTCGCGCTGGTCAAGGACGCGGCCACCAAGATGCAGGGCATGCGCTCGACCAAGAAGTCGTCCAAGACGGCCGCGGGAACCGATGCCGGTCTGGCCAATGGCTATGAGGGCGAGAAGCCCCAGAGCCGCAACGGCCTGCTGCTCGCTCGTGCGAGCGAGCTGCCTCAGCCCGCCCCGGAGACCCACTTCCTGCGCGTCTTCGGCCAAGGCGACCGTCTCCTTTCCAATTCCTCCACCGTGGACGGCAGCGTGCCCCAAGTCCTTCAGCTGATGAATGGTCCCGTGGCCCGTCTGCTCACCGACCCCAAGAGTCATGCCGTCCAGACCGCGGCCAAGGAGAAGACTTCCGCGAAGCAGGTCCGTTCGCTCTACCTCGCCTTCCTTTCGCGCAATCCGACCGCCGCCGAGGCCGCTTCGGCCCAGAAGGCGCTCGAGGGCGGACTCGGCCTGACCGACGTCGCCTGGACCCTGGCCAACACCCGCGAATTCCTCTTCATACGCTGATGAGCCTCCATACCTTCGCCGACCAACTTCGCACCCCGGAGGACCGACGCGCCTTCCTCGAGAAGGCCGCCACGATGGCCTTCGGCCTCACGGTCCTTCCCGCCTTCGCCGGCGCGGCTGAGAGCGCCGCCCCCAAGGCTCCCAACGCCGCCCTGCCCGGATTCGGCAAGGCCAAGAACGTCATCTTCCTCGAGCTCCAGGGGGGCATGTCGCACATCGACACCTTCGACCCCAAGACCGGAGCCTCCAAGGGGCCCGGAGACGCCGTGTCCACCAAGGCCGGATTCCAGATCACGTCCTTCCTGCCCAACACCGCGAAGATTTCGGACAAGATCTGCGTCATCCGATCCATGACCGCCAAGGTCGGCGTGCATGCCTCGGCCCAGTATCTGATGCGCACCGGCTTCGAGCAGCGCGGCGTCATCCAGCACCCTAACTTCGGCGCGTGGGCCCAGCATTTCCTCGGACGCAGCAGCCAGACCCTGCCCGCCAACGTCTGCGTCAACCGTCCCTCCAACCAGGGCAACGGCTGGTTTCCCGCGTCCCACGCGCCCCTACCCATCCTGGATCCGGCGACCGGCCTGCCCAACACCTCCGGAGTCGGTGACGCTTCCGCCCAGCAGAAGCGTGCCACGCTCCTTTCCGAGCTCGATCGCGGTTTCGGAGCCGCCGTGGCCGACAGCAACGTCAAGGCCTACAATGATTTCTACGCCTCGACCTTCGAACTGATGCGCAGCCGCGACCTGAAGGCCTTCGACATCGCGTCGGAGCCCAAGGCCGTGCGCGCCAAGTACGGCGCCGACAAGTTCGCACAGGGCTGCCTGCTGGCCCGCAGGCTCGTCGAGCACGGCGTCCGCTTCGTCGAGGTCCGCAGCGGCGGCTGGGACATGCACGCCACCCTTGAGGACAGGATGGAGGACGTGGGCGCGGAGTTTGACGCCGCCTTCGCCGCCCTCGTCGAAGACCTCGAATCCAAGGGGCTGCTCGATACCACCCTGGTCGCCGTTTCCACCGAGTTCGGACGCAAGCCGAACTTCGAAGGCGGCGGCCGCGGCCATCATCCGCTGGCCTTCTCCACCGTGCTCGTCGGCGGAGGCGTCAAGCGTGGCTATGTCCATGGCGCCAGTGACGCCAAGGGCTATGACGTCGCCAAGGATCCCGTGACTGCCGGGGCCTTCCATGCGACCGTGGCGCACGCGGCCGGCCTGCCCTTGGGTGTGGAGATTATGACGCCCTCCGGACGTCCGATGATGATCGGCAACAAGGCCGCGCCCGTGACTGCCGTTTTCGCCTGATTGGGTTCAGCGCCGCAGGATGGCGGCGGCGAGGTCCGCCGGTCGCTCTAGGTGCACGGCATGCCCGGCGCCCTCGACCTCTCCGTGCCTTGCGCGCGGGATGAGGGTGACCATTTCACGACCGATGGCCGTGAACTTGACGTCTTCGGACCCGGTGACGAGGTCCACCGGAACCTTCAGCTCATGCAGTCGGTGCCAGAGGGAGGGCAGGGCGCCGGTTCCGACGTGGCTCAGGCTGAGGGCAAGTCCCTCCGGGTCATTGTCTCCTCGGGACAGGAGCAGGCCTGCCAGTCTTTCCTTGGGCAGCCCGAGCAAAGTGCGGAACATCGTCTGACTGTGCCAGTAGCGGAAGAACGTCGCGACGCCCCGTGAGCGTATGAAATCCCCCAGGGCGGCGTCAGAAGCGCGCCTTTCCACGCGTTCATCCTCCGTCTTCAGTCCCGGAGAGGCGCCGACCAGGATGAGGCGGCTGAGCCGTTCCGGCCGGGTCAGCGCCCAATGCAGAGCGAGCCGACCGCCTAGCGAATAGCCCAGGAGGTCCACCGGACCGCTCCCAGCCGCGGCGTCGATCAGCCGCAGGTGAGCGTCGAGCGTGTAAGCGTCTGTGTCCCGTAATCCGCCTCGCATGCCATGTCCGGGTAGGTCAGGGGCGATCAGGCGACGCTCCCCGGAGAGCTCCGACGCCAGAGGGTCGTAGTCCGTGCTTTGACCCGTGAAACCATGGAGCGCGACCAGCAATCGCATGGAGTCATTTCGGGCCGTATGCCTGCGGAGGCAATCGTCATGGGATGACTTAAAAGGCACTAATTTTTGACTAACTGCTAGGAGTTCAAATAGATGAGTTGTTAGCCTAATTTACGACGATTTTCGTTCATTAATCTGGCATCAGCCATCCCCTCCCCAACAACGCAGCAACCCCTCATGCCCAGCATTCGTGTGAAGCCTTGGAACCGTGTGGACAACCCCGTCTACAGCCTTGCTACGACGGCGAACGGGAAGGGCAATCTGAACATCTGCAGTTATGTCACCGCCATCTCGATGAAGCCCAAGCGCTTCATTATCGGGGTCTACAAGGACACTAGGACCTTGGCCAACCTGGAGGCTAACCCCGTCGGGTTGCTCAACTATCTGGCCATTGACCAGGCAAACCACATCAAGCTGCTCGGCAAGAAGTCCGGACATTCCGTGGACAAGATTGCCCAGCTCGGCGATCAGATTGAGCACGTCGGAGACGGGCTCTACCGGCTCAAGGGAGCCATCGCCACCCTGCGGCTGCGGTTCATGGAAAGGCTGGACGGAGGCGACCACTGGGCCTGGCTGGCGCATCTCGACTCCTATGAGAACCTCCGTGAGGCTCCCGCCCTCACCATTGAGGAGCTCAAGCGGCTGAAGCTGATCCTCGCCTGAGGTTCAGCGTCGGTCCGACTTCCGCAGGCTAGCCCTCTCGTCCCGATGCGGGATGAGGTAGGTGCGTCCACGGATAAGGCGTTCGTAGAGGTCGACCATGGCCACGCCCTCGCGAGGGCGGACCGAATCGGCCTTCGTGGCCCGGTCCACCTGGCGTTTGAGCATGCGGCACAGGTCCTCGGAGTTGTACTGGATCATCCCGAGGATACGTTCGACCGAGTAGCCCGGCAGCGCCTCCTCAATGTAGAAGCCGTCGTCCTCGTCATCCTCCAGGAACGCGTGCACTTCGTTGACGCGTCCGAAGAGATTGTGCAGGTCGCCCATGATATCTTGGTAGGCGCCCACCATGAACGCCCCGATGTAGTAGGGGCGGCCTTCCTTGAGGGGGTGGACGGCGAGCGTCCGGCGCAAATCCTCGAAGTCGATGAAGTCGTCGACCTTGCCGTCCGAGTCGCAGGTGATGTCTGCCAGTGTAGCCTGGACCGTGGGACGCTCGTTGAGACGATGGATGGGGGCGATGGGGAAGAGCTGGTCCAGGGCCCAGTGGTCGAGCAGCGACTGGAAGACCGAGAAGTTGCAGACATACTGCTCGGCGAGCATCGCGTCGAGCCGGGCCAGCTCATCCGGTACGTCGGCGGAGCTGGCGAGGTCGGCCCGCAGCTGACGGCAGACGTCCCAGAACAGGCGGTCGGCGAGGGCGCGCTCCTCGAGGCGCATACTGCCCAGGCTGAAGCGGGCGTGGGCCTCTTCGCGCTTGGCCTTGGCGTCATGGTAGCGCTCCAGCGGGTCGTACTTGCGTCGGTTGCGGCGGATCGCGTCCAGCTCACGGACCACCTCATGGGGGCGACCCTTGAGGGTGCCAACGGGCCCCAGATCGCGGGCGATGCGGTCGACCGCCTCGAAGATCAGGATGGAGTGGGGCGCGACGAGCGCGCGGCCGGATTCCGAGACGATGTCGGGGGCCTCGACGTGGCTTTCGCGGCAGACCTGCATGACGTTAGCGACCACGTCCCGCGCGTAGACCTCCATGCTGTAGTTCATGGAGGACTCGAAGGCCGAGCGGCTGCCGTCGTAGTCGACGCCCAGCCCGCCTCCGACGTCGAGCAGTCCCATCGGAAAGCCCATGCGGCTGAGTTCGCAGTAGAAGCGGGCGGCCTCGACGACCGCCTTCTTGATGGTGGCGATGTTGGGGACCTGGGAGCCGATGTGGAAGTGGACGAGGCGAAGGGCCTCTTTCATCTTCGCCTTCTTCAGCTTCTCCGCCACTTCGACAATCTCGGCGGCGGTCAGGCCGAACTTGGCGTTCTCGCCCGTGCTGTCGGCCCACTTGCCTTCCCCCGAGGTGGTCAGCTTCACCCGGATGCCGATGTGGGGCATGACCCCCATGCGCTTCGCGATGCGGATGATGGCATCGATTTCTGACAGCTGTTCGACGACGATGATTGTCTGCTTTCCGAGGCGCCGGCCCATCAGGGCGAGCTCGATGAACTCCTCGTCCTTGTAGCCGTTGCAGATGAGGAGCGCCTTACGGTTCTCCAGCAGGGCGAGGGCGATGATGAGCTCAGGCTTGGAGCCGGCCTCGAGGCCGAAGTCATATTCCTCGCCCGCGTCGAGGATCTCCTCGACCACCTCGCGGAGCTGGTTGACCTTGATTGGGAAGACGCCCCGGTAGCGGCCGCGGTAGTCCTCGCCGGCGATGGCGGAGCGGAAGGCCTCGTTGAGACGGGTGACACGGTGACGCAGCAGGTCCTGGACGCGGATGGTGAGCGGGGGCTTGAGGCCGGCGGCCTCGGCTTCGCGCACGATGTCGGTGATGCGGATCTTGCGATGGTCGCCCTTGGGGTGGACGCACAGGTGACCCTGGGGGTCGACTGAGAAGTGGTCGCCGCCCCAGCGTTTGAAGCCGTAGTAATCCTCGGCGTCCTTGATGGTCCATGGCTGGGCTTTGCTCACGTCGGTAAGAGACGGAACTTTTGCGTCCGCCCCCCGCCGTGCAAGGGGAAACCGCGTTCCGGCTCGACCGTCCGCCGAAGGCCGATTGTCTCATCCCATGGGTCCAGCCGACGCAGTCGTGGGCGCCACGCTTGAGCTTCGGGCGCAGCTGGCCGCGTCCGTCTTTCCGTCTCCGGCCGACTATGTCTACCGGCCTCTTGATTACGCCTGGGACCGTCACGAGGCCTACCTGCGTCGCCATGCCGCCGCCGGCCCGAGGCGGATCCTGTTCCTCGGCATGAATCCTGGACCGTTCGGGATGGCGCAGACTGGCGTTCCCTTCGGCGAGGTGGCCGCGGTGCGTGATTGGCTGGGTCTGGAGGGGGCGGTGGGGCGTCCGGAGCGGGAGCATCCAGGCAAACCCGTGGTGGGGTTCGCCTGCTCGCGGTCCGAGGTCAGCGGCCGTCGCCTCTGGGGTTTCTTCCGTGAAAAATTCGTCACGCCGGAGGCCTTCTTCGATCGTCATCTTGTCCACAATTACTGTCCGCTGCTTTTTCTTGAAGAGACCAAACTTGGGAGGAACGTCGTCCCGGAGGAGCTTCCAGCGGAAAGCATGCGCGGCGTCAATGCCGCCTGCAATCGTCTCCTGCGTGTGATGGCCGAGGCGCTTTCCGTCCGTACGGTGGTGGGCGTGGGCGGGTATGCCGAGGAGCGAGCCAAGGAGGCCCTCCACGGGTTGGAAGTGACGTTCGCCCGGGTACCGCATCCCAGTCCCGCCAACCCGGTCGCCAATCGGGGCTGGTCGCAGGCGGCGGAAACGGCGCTCAAATCCCAGGGAGTCTGGTCCTGATGGGTTTGCTCGGCGAGGCACTTTCCCGTCCCGGAGTGCGACGCGCCCTGTGGCGTGCATGGTATCCCTTCTTTTCCAGGCGGATCGTCGGCAAGGGGGTCGACTTTCTCAATTACGCCTTCGATTCGCTGGACGGAAGGCGTCCTGCCCTGGAACCGCAGGATGAGCCCATGAGGCATAACGTCCAGCTGTACGCGCATGTGGTCGGAGGCGCCGACCTGCGCGGCCAGCGGGTACTGGAGGTCAGCTGCGGCCATGGTGGCGGCGCATCCTGGATCGTGCGGACATTCCGGCCCTCCGAGTATGTCGGGCTGGACCTCAATCCGGAGGCCATCGCGCACTGCGTGGCGCGACACCGCCTGCCGGGGCTCGGTTTCGTCCGGGGCGACGCACAGGCTTTGCCTTTCCCGGACGCGTCCTTCGACGTCGTGCTGAACGTCGAGGCTTCGCACTGCTATCCTGATTTCCCGGCCTTCGTCGGCGAGGTGGCCAGGGTGCTGCGACCCGGCGGCCGATTCCTGCATGCCGACCTCCGTCATGCGGGCGGCGTCAGCGAGTGGGTCGGCGCGCTCGTCTCCCGTCCCGGTCTGCGGCTCGATGCGATGCGTCTCATCACGCCGGAAGTCATCCGGGGCATGGAGGCCGTCTCTCCGCGCCATGAGGCACTCGTGCGCGAATGCCTGCCTTGGCCCCTGAAGCGTCTCGGCCTCGATTTCGCGGGCGTCCGCGGATCCTTGCCTCACCGGGCGCTCCTGGCGGGAGAGCTCGACTATCGGTCCTTTCGGCTGTTCCGCGTCTAACGTCACGCTTGCCCATCGTCGGGCTAGAGTCAGAGTCCTGTCATGTGCCACGTCCTCGCCGCCCTGTCCCTCGTCGTCGCCTGCGCGCTGCGCACTGCTTCCGGTCCGAACATCATCTTCATCCTCACCGACGACCAGGGCTACGGCGACCTCTCCGCCCATGGCAACCCGGTGCTGAAGACGCCCAACCTGGATCGCCTCCGGGCCGAAAGCGTCCGCTTCGAGGATTTCCACGTCTCGCCCACCTGCGCCCCGACCCGCAGCGCTCTGCTGACCGGTCGGCACGAGTTCAAGAACGGGGTGACCCATACCATCCTCGAGCGCGAGCGCCTGACCCTCAAGGCCACGACCTTCCCCCAGCTGCTGCAGAAGGCCGGCTACCGCACCGGCATCTTCGGCAAGTGGCATCTCGGGGACGAGGCCGAGTATCAGCCCGACCGCCGCGGCTTCAACGAGGTCTACATCCACGGCGCGGGCGGCATCGGCCAGTCCTACCCGGGCAGCTGCGGCGACGCGCCGGGCAATTCCTATTACGGGCCCTGGATCCTGCACAACGGTAGGTTCGAGAAGACCGAGGCCTACTGCACGGACGCATTCTTCAGCCAGGCCTCACGGTGGATCGAAGGTGAGGCGGCGGCCAAGCGCCCCTTCCTCGCCTGGATCGCCACCAACGCCCCGCACGGTCCCTACAACGCCCGTCCCGAGGACGCCGCGCTTTACGAAGGGAAGGGGCTCGGCAAGGACACGGAGAACTTCTTCGGCATGATCCATAACATCGACCAGAACGTCGGGCGCCTGCTGGCCCGTCTCGATGAGCTGGGCATCGCGGAGAACACCTTGGTCGTCTTCATGAACGACAACGGAGGCACCGCCGGCACCAAGGTCTTCAACGCCGGCATGCGCGCGAGCAAGGGCTCGCCCTTCCTGGGCGGCACCCGTGCGGTCTCCCTCTGGCGCCTGAAGGGACGTTTCCAGCCCGCCGAGGTCAGGCAGCTGACCGCCCACGTGGACGTGTTCCGCACCATGACGGAGCTGGCCGGCGCCGAAATCCCGGCGGAAGTCCTTCCGCAGGTCGAAGGCCGCAGCCTGCTGCCGTTGCTCAGCGGTACCGCCAAGGAATGGCCTGACCGCACCCTGTTCACGCATGTCGGCCGCTGGGGCAACATGCAGAAGGGCGTCGACCCTGAGTCCGGCAAACTGCAGCAGACCAGCGTGCGGACCGACCGCTGGCATCTGGTCTCCTCATTGCCCAACGCCGGCCTTCCGGCCGCCAAGGGCGCGGCCCCCAAGGGCGCCCACAAGGGCAATACCAAGGCGAAGGCCAAGGCCGCCCAGCCCCAGCCCGCGTTCGTCTGGATGCTCTTCGACGTCTCGAAGGACTATGGTGAGACCACGGACGTCGCCGCCCAGCATCCCGAAGTCGTCAAGGACCTGATCGCCCGCCATGACGCCTGGTGGAAGGAATGCCGCCCCCTCATGGTCAACGAGGGCGTCCAGGGGCCGGCCGAGAACCCTTTCAAGGTGCTCTTCCGTCAGCAGGTCGGCAAGTGACCTTCAGCCCAGCAGGGGCTTCACGATCTCGCCGTGGATGTCGGTGAGGCGGAAGTCCCTTCCCTGGTAGCGGTAGGTCAGGCGCGTGTGTTCGACGCCCATCAGGTGCATGATGGTCGCGTTGAGGTCGTGCACGTGGACGCCGTCCTTGACGATGTTGTAGCTGAAGTCGTCGGTCTCGCCGTGGGTGTGTCCCTTACGGACCCCGGCGCCGGCCATCAGGACCGTGAAGCAGCGCGGGTGGTGATCCCGGCCGTAGTTGGTCTCCGTCAGGGCCCCTTGTGAGTAGGTGGTGCGACCGAATTCTCCGCCCCAGATGATGAGCGTGTCGTCGAGCAGCCCGCGCTGCTTGAGGTCGGTGAGCAGGCCGGCCGTGGCCTGGTCGGTGTCATTGCACTGGCCCTTGATGGCCTTCGGGAGGCCGCCGTGGTGGTCCCAGCCCATGTGGAAGAGCTGGACGAAGCGCACGTCCCGTTCGCATAGGCGTCGGGCGAGCAGGCAGTTCGAGGCGTAGGAGCCGGGACGGGTGACGTCGGGTCCGTAGAGGTCGAGCACGTGCTTGGGCTCCTTGGAAAGGTCCATCAGGTCCGGCACGCTCGTCTGCATGCGGAAGGCCATCTCATACTGGGCCACGCGCGCCTGGATCTCAGGGTCGCCGAGCGCGCCGAAGCGTTCGCGGTTGAGCGCCGCGATCTCATCCAGCGTCTCGCGTCGGACTTCCCGTGAGATGCCCTCGGGGTCCTTGAGATAGAGCACCCGTTCGCCCTTGTTGCGAAGCTTCACGCCCTGGTGACGGGAGGGCAGGAAGCCGGCGCCCCAGAGACGGTCGTAGAGCGGCTGGTCGTCGGGGCGGCCGCTGCCGAAGGAGGTCATCACCACGTAGGCCGGGAGGTCGGCGTTCTCGCTGCCCAGTCCGTAGGCCGCCCACGAGCCGATGCTGGGACGGCCCGCGAGCTGCGAGCCCGTCTGCATGAACGTGATGGCAGGATCGTGGTTGATGGCCTCCGTGAACATCGCGCGGACGACGCACCACTCATCGGCCTTGGAGGACATGTGCGGCATCAGCTCGCTGAACCAGGCGCCTGACTGTCCGTGCTGCTTGAACTTGAACATCGAGGGCGCCACCGGGAAGTTCTTCTGACCGGAAGTCATGGTGGTCAGCCGCTGGCCCTTGCGGATTGAATCAGGCAGGTCCTTGCCGCGCATCTTCTCCAGCTGCGGCTTGGGGTCGAAGAGGTCCATCTGCGAGGGCGCGCCGGACTGGAATAGGTAGATGATCCGCTTCGCCTTGGGCTTGAAGTTCGGGAAGCCCAGACCCGGGTTGGCGGCGAAGGCCGGTGCGCAGAGCGTGCCGAGTGCCGTGAGGCCGAGTCCGCCGGCGGAGCCCTTGAGGAACGTGCGCCGGGAGAGCGCCATGCGCTCCGCGGGGCCCAGTCCGTGATAGTCGCGGTCGTTGCAGTTCATTCGCGGGTGACGGTTTCGTCGAGGTTGAGAAGCACGTTGGCGGTCACCGTCCAGGCGGCCAGCTCGGGGGCCTGCAGGTCCTGCGGGGCGGGGCTGGCGCCGTTGGCGAGCAGCTTGCGGGCCGCTTCGGGTTCGGCGGCGTAGCGGCTGAGGCGTCGGTCGAATCCGTCGCGGAGCACCTTGAGTTCGGAGGGCTTGGCCTCGCGGCCGGTCACCCGTCGGAACGCCCAGCCTAGGCGTGCGTCGGTGTCGCCGGCGTGTCGGAGGGCGTTTTCACCGAGCTTACGGGCGGCCTCGACGTAGGTGACTTCGTTCAGGAGCGACAGCGCCTGGGTCGGGGTGTTGGAGCGGGAGCGCTTCACCGTGCAGACCTCGCGGCTCGAGCTGTCGAACATGAGCATCGAGGGCGGGGCGGCCGTGCGTTTCCAGATGGTGTAGACGGACCGGCGGTAGAGTCCTTCGCCGTTGTCGGCCTTGTAATTGCGCATGTCGCCGTAGACGCTGGTCTCGTCCCAGACCGCCTCCGGCATGTAGGGCTTCACGCTCGGTCCGCCGACCTTGGGCATCAGCAGGCCGCTGACGGCCAAGGCCTGGTCACGGATGGTCTCGGCGGGCAGGCGGAACCGCGGTCCGCGGGCCAGCAGACGGTTGTCGGGATCCTTCTCCAGCATCTCGGGCGTGACGGCGGCGTAGCGACGGTAGGCGGCGCTCATCATCAGCGTCTTCTGCATGGCTTTCATGTCCCACTTGAGCCGCACGAATTCCGTGGCGAGCCAGTCGAGCAGCTCCGGGTGGGACGGCCACTCGGCCTGGGAACCGAAGTTCTCCGAGGTCTTGACGATGCCGATGCCGAAGAATCGTTCCCAGGCGCGGTTGACCCAGACGCGGGCGGTTAGCGGGTGTTCGCCGCTCACGAGCCATTGCGCGAAGCCGAGCCGGTTGTTCGGCGCGCCGGAGGGCAGGGGAGGCAGGACCTTGGGCAGCGCGCGCGGCACCTTTTCCCCGATCTTGTCGTATTCGCCGCGGAGGAGGACGAACGCGTCCCGCGGCTCATCCTTCTCCTTCATCACCATGACGCTGATGGGCGCGGAGAGCGCGTCGTCCTGCGCCTTGCGGAGGGCCTCGACCTTGGCGACCGCCTGGCGCCGGGGGTTCTCGGGGCTTTCTGAGAAAAGCTTTTCAAGGGCCTTCTGGTCGGCCAGGGTCACCTTGTCGGCCGACTTGGAGAGGATCCGCTTGGCGGCCTCGGCCGCGGCGTCCGACTTCAAAGAAAGCAACTTCGGGTCCTGGGAGGAGGTGCTGAGGCGGAAGCGGCCGACGCTGTGCTGACTGATCGCGTCGTGCCGCATCACGGCCATGACGCGAGATCCGGCGGGAATCTGCGTGGGGGCGACGGTGAAGATGGCCTTGCGGGGCACGCGGTTCTCGGGCGCGTTGCCTCCGATCGCCCAACCGGCGCTCTCCTTGCCGGCCTTCCTGGCCTTGCCTTTGACCATCACGGGCGGGGCGAGCTTGGCGATGCTCCAGCCGGGCTGGTCAAAGTCGCTTTCCGCCGCCACGAGCGGAATCTGCTTCGCCTTGCCGTCAGGTCCGATGACCCTGACTTCGAATCCGCTCAGCACGAAGTTGCCGTTGAAGGCGCGTCCGAGGCTCTTGTTGGGCAGGGAGTCATGCGGGAAGACCTCAAGTTGGACGGCGGTGAGGAGTCCCGGATCCTGCTTCCACTCGACCGTGTAGGTCTCCTTGTTCGCCGTACCGCCGGAGGCCAGCCAGGTCCCGTCATCGAGGCGGCTGAACTCGGCGTTCTCCTTGGCGGAGACCTTCTCGCCTTCGAGCTGCCTCCAGTTGAGGCCGTCCTTGGCGAAAGCTTGCCGTTGCCGTTCCAGCCAGGCCTTGAACACCTCGGGCTGCGAGGCGGGCATGGCCTTCAGTTCGGCCTCCGCGGCCTGAAGCATCGCGGTGACCTCGTCGATCTTGCGCTGCTCCTCCGCGGTGGGCAGGCGGAGGATGGGCTGCGTGTTGCCGCCCCGTCGCGTGCCCCCTGAGCCGCCGAATTCACCGAGCACGCCAGTCTCGTCGACCGAATTGAAGTAGGCGAAGAACGAGTAGAAGTCCTTCTGGGAGACGGGGTCGTACTTGTGGTCGTGGCAGCGGCAGCAGTTCATCGTGAGCGCGAGCCAGGTGAGACCCGTGGTCTCGACGCGGTCGATGACGTTTTCGGCGAACCACTCCTCGACGATGCGGCCTCCCTCGCCGTTCAGGCGGTGGTTGCGGTGGAAGCCCGTGGCCACGATCTGGTCGGGCGTGGCGCCCGGCAGCAGGTCGCCGGCCAGCTGTTCGACCGTGAAGCGGTCGAAGGGCTTGTTGTCATTGAAGGCCTTGATGACCCAGTCGCGCCAGGGCCACATCGTGCGCTGGGTGTCGCTCTGGAAGCCGTTGCTGTCGGCGTAGCGCGCGAAGTCGAGCCACTGCATGGCCATCGTCTCGCCGTAGTGCGGCGAGGCCATCAGGCGGTCGATCGCCCTGGACCACGCTTCGGGCGAGTCGTCGGCGAGGAAGGCCTCTAGGTCGGCGTCGGAGGGCGGCAGGCCGGTCAGGTCGAGCGCGGCGCGGCGGAGCAGGGTGGCCTTGGGGGCGGGGCCGTTCGGGGCGAGGCCTTTGGCGGTGAGCGGACCAGCGAGGAAGGCGTCGACGGCGTTGCCGCCGGCAGGGATCGGCGGGACGACCGGCTTCGCCGGCGTCTGGAACGCCCAGTGTCCCTGGTACTCGGCGCCTTCTTTTATCCACCGTTCCACTAGCGCGATCTGTTCCTTGCTGATCACCTTGTGGAATTCCGCCGGCGGCATGTGGTCGTCCGGGTCATCGGTCCGCAGGCGCTTGATCACCTCGCTGGCTTCGGGCTTGCCGGGCACGATAGCGGGTTCGCCGGACTTGCCCCCTTTGCGGGCGGTTTCGAGGGAATCGAGGCGCAGTCCGCCCTTGATCTTGTTCTCGTCGGGGCCGTGGCAGGCGAAGCAAGTGTCGGAGAAAATGGGCCGGACGTCGCGGTTGAACTGCACCTTCTCGGCGGAGGCGGAGAGCGCGCCGAAGAGGCAGGCGGCGGTGAGGCTGAGGCGAGAAAGGCGCATGGAGTCAGCGTGTGATGACACTTAAGAGCCCGGGTTGTTCTTAGCAATGTGCAGTTAACGGAAAAACCCCTCAAACCAGGGGTTTTAGAGCGGCCTGCGGGCCATGCCTACTTGCCGGCCAGATCCTTGATCGCGATGTTCCGGAACTCGGCCGGGTCATTATGGCCGGCGAAGCCGAAAAAGCCGTTCTTGCGGTCCTTGCCGGGGTGGGGGCTCTTCGCCATGACCGTGGCCATGTCGACCTTGGAAAGGTCGGTCTCGAGGATCACGGAGCCGTTGAGTTCGACCTTGAGCGTGGAGCCCACGACCGTGACTTCCTGGAAGTTCCATTCGCCGATGGGGCGCTGGAAGCCGCGCTGGGCGCCGACCATGCCGTAGGCGGAGCCATGGACCTGACGGGGGTCAATCTTGCCCTTCACCTTGTCGTAGTTGTCATCGAGCACCTGCAGTTCGCACATGCCGACGTAGGCCGTGTTGCCCGTGCCGGGGTAACGGAGCGCCAGTCCGTTGTTGCCGCCCTTCGGCAGTTTGAATTCGAGGCGGACGGCGAAGTCGGTCAGGTCCTGGGCGTAGTAGGGCGTGCCGCCCTTGCCCGTCTTGCAGCGGATGGCGCCGTCGACGACCTCGTAGTTGTCGACCGGACCGGCCCAGCCCGTGAAGTCCTTGCCGTTGAAGATGGACTTGAAGCCGGCGTCGGCCTTCGCGGTGAGGATCCGATTGGCTTCTTCGCCGGCGATCTCGCGGATCGCGACGTTACGCCAGCGGATCGGGGCGCCGTGGGTCTGGAGGCAGATCGGGCCCTTGGCGGCGAGGGCGGTTTTGCGGTCGTAATAGTTCTCCATCGTCGCGTGGTCGACGGTCTGCTTGCCGTTGAGCCAGACGCTCACGCGGGCGCCGGTCATGACGACACGGAGGGTGTTCCATTCGCCGGCGGGTTTGTCGGCCAGCACGAGCGGGTCCTTGCCGGGGTTGCCCTTGGTGTTGTTCCAGAGCGCGCCGGAGCCCAGCTGGGCGCCGTGCTTGTGGGCCTTCTCATCCGTGGGGTCCCAGATCTGGACCTGGGGCGCGCCGCGCAGGTAGACGCCCGAGTCGCCCTTGGGGGCCATGTTGTATTCGAGCACGAGCTCAAAGTCGCCGTATTCCTTGTCCGTCGTGGCGTAGGGCCCGGTGCCGGGGTTGAGGATCTCGCCGTTCTTGACCGACCAGTGCTGGGAGAACTCCTCGCGCATCTTGGCGAGCGCTGCGTCGCGCTTCTCGCCGGTCAGCTTGGCCACCGAATGAGGGTTGTAGCCGTGCCAGCCGGAAAGGTCCTTGCCGTTGAACAGCGGGGTGAAGCCTTCGGGCGTGGCGGCCGGCAGGGCGGCCGCGAAGAGCGCGAGGGCGGGGGTGAGGATGCGCAGGGTCATGGGAGGGGTGGGTCAGAGGGGTTCGAGGGTGCAACGGCGCACTTCGAAGGCGCCGCCTTCGGACTGCAGACCGATGAAGCCTTCGGAGAGGTTGAGGCCGGAGAGCCGGTTGGCCTCCTGACCGTTGACGAGGATCACGACCGTGTCGCCTTCGCAGACGGTGGTGAAGGTGTTCCATTCGCCGGCGGGCTTCTCAAGTCCGTCCTTGGCGCGTCCGATGCGGTAGCCGCGGACGGCTCCGGTCTTCTTGTCCTTGAGTTCGGTTCCTTCCTTGGCCTTGGCTCCGGACCACAGGTAGAAGTCGCCCTGGTTCTTGTGCATGCCCTGGCACTCGACGCTCTTGGGCCAGACGGCGTCGGGCGGGGTCATGTGCACCACCACGCCGGTGTTGCCGGGCTTGGTGAAGCGCCATTCGACGGTGAAGCGGTACTGTCGGTAGCTCTTTTCGGTACGGAGGAAGCCGTTGGGCTTGCCCGTGCAGACGAGCAGGCCGTCCTTCACGGACCAGGTGCCTTCGGCCGGGGCGTTGTCGCGGAGGTGGGAGACCCAGCCGGACAGGTCCTTGCCGTTGAAGAGTTCGGACTTGGCGGAGGGCTTGGCGGCCTCGGCGGCGTAGGACGAGGAGAACGCCAGCAGGGAGAGCAGCAGGGTGCGCAGCGGGGTCATGCCGCAAGGTAGCGGCGCAGCCTTCCACGTAGAAGCCCAAACGCCGGATTTAATCGGCGTTTTAAGTTCATTTCCCGCTCAGGACATCACGCCCTTCACCACCTTGCCGGCCACGCCGGTCAGACGGACGTCGAGTCCTTGGAACTTCACCGTGAGTCGGTGGTGGTCGATGCCCATCAGCGCGAGCATGGTCGCGTGCAGGTCCGGCATGTCGACGATCCGGTCGACGGCGTTGTAGCCGAGCTCATCGGTGGCGCCGTAGGTCGTGCCGGCCTTCACGCCGCCGCCGGCGAGGAAGACCGAGTAACCGGCGATGTGGTGGTCGCGGCCGGTACCTTGGCCCATCGGCGTGCGGCCGAATTCTCCGCCCCAGAGGATCAGGGTGTCGTCGAGCATGCCGCGCTCCTTGAGGTCGCGGATGAGGGCGCCGGTCGCCTTGTCGACGTCCTGGGCGCCCATCTTCATGCCTTCGTCGAGCCCGCCGTGCAGGTCCCATGCGCGGTGGTACAGCTGGATCATGCGGACGCCCCGTTCGGCCAGGCGCCGGGCCATGAGGCAGTTGGAGGCGAAGGAGCCGTCACCGACTTCCTTGATGCCGTATTCTTCGAGGGTGGACTTGGATTCCTTGGAGAAGTCGAGCAGCTCCGGCACGCTGGTCTGCATGCGGAAGGCCATCTCATATTGCGCGACACGCGTGGCGATCTCGGGGTCGACGGTCTCCTCGGCGAGCTCGCCGTTGAGCCGGCGGACCTCCTCGATGACCTGACGCTGGGTGCTCTGGCAGACGCCCTCGGGGTTGCCGATGTAGTGCACCGCCTCGCCCTTGGACTGGAACTGGATGCCCTGGAACTTGCTGGGCAGCACGCCGCTCGACCACTGCCGGGAGGAGATGGGCTGCTGGCCGGTGCGTCCGGCGGAGGTGAGGACGATGTAGCCCGGCAGGTCGTCGCTCTCGGAGCCGAGCCCGTAGAGCAGCCACGAGCCCATGGACGGCCGGCCCTTGATGATGGAGCCGGTGTTCATGAACGCGTGGGCGGTGTCGTGGTTGATCTGCTCGGTGCGAAGCGAGCGGATGACGCAGAGGTCGTCGGCGACGGAGCCGATGTGCGGGAAGATGTCGGTGATCTCGATGCCTGACTTGCCCCACTTCTTGAATTCAAAGGAGCCTCCGCGAGCCTTGAGGACCGTGTTCTGCAGCTGGGCGATCTGCTTGCCCTTGGTGAAGGACTCGGGGAAGGGCTGCCCGTGCAGGCGCTTGAGCTCGGGCTTGTTGTCAAAGAGCTCCAGGTGGGGCGGACCGCCGGCCATGCACATGAAGATGATGCGCTTGGCGCGGACTGGCAGGTGGGGCTTGGTCAGGGCGCCCTTGGAGAAACGTGAGGACTCCGCCGCGGCGGCCTTGGCGGCCAGCATGGCGAAGGCGGCCGAACCGAGGCCGTAGGCGCTGCGCGTCAGGAAGCTCCTCCGGTTGACGGAGAGGGCGTGGGCGACGGGATCGAAGGGGCGCATGGTTCAGTAGCGGGTGATGGCCTCGTGGGAGTTGAGCACGGCCCGGCAGGCGTTGGTCCAGGCCGCGAGCACGGCGGGGTCGCCGGGAGGCGCGGACGACAGGCCGACCTTGAGCAGTTTGGCGGCGTCCTCCGGGTTGGACCGGTAGTGTGCGGTCTGGTCGGCGATCAGCTTCTCCAGCGGGGCGCGGTCGGCTGGACGGATGGGCCGTCCCACCGCCAGGCGGAAGGCGAAGTCGAGACGGTCCGTGCCCTCGGGGGTCGCGAGCAGGCGTGAGGCCATGGCGCGCGCCGCTTCGATGAAGGTGGGGTCGTTGAGCAGGGTCAGCGCCTGCTGCGGGGTGTTGCTGTAGTTGCGCAGGGCGGAGCATTCGTCGCGCACGGGCGCGTCGAAGTTCACCAGCATCGGATGGAGGAACATCCGCTGCCAGTGCATGTAGAGGCCGCGTCGCCACTGCTCTCGACCTTCGCTCGGGACGTAGGTCCGGTTGGGGAACTGCAGCGGCTCGTAATGTCCGGCGGGCTGGTAGGGTTTCACGCTCGGGCCGCCGATTTCGGAGGTGTCGAGCAGTCCGGCGATGAACAGGGCGTTGTCGCGCACGAACTCGGCGTCGAGACGACGCGGGTTCTGCGAGGCCAGCAGGCGGTTGGATGGGTCGAGGTCCTTCAGTTCGGGACGCAGGCTGGAGGACTGGCGGTAGGTGCGGCTGGTCACGAGCAGTCGAACCATGCGCTTCACGTCCCAGCCCTTGTCGCGGAACTCGAGGGCCAGCCAGTTGAGCATCTCAGGATGGGAGGGCGGTTCGCCCTGAGAGCCGAGGTCGTCGAGCATGACCGTCAGCCCCGCGCCATGGAAGAGCTGCCACATGCGGTTCATCACCGTACGGGCCGTGATCGGGTTGTCCTTGGAGACGATCCATGCGGCGAGGTCGCGTCGGTCGAGCGGCCGCTCGGCGGAACTTTCGCGGCGGCCGGGAAGGAAGGACGGCGTGGCGGGCAGCACGACCGGGCCGGATTCATCCAGGAAGTTGCCCCGGGGCAGCACGCGCACCGTCAGGGGCTTCACGGACTGCGTCACCAGGGTCCAGGCCTTGCCGCCGTTGTAGGACCGCAGTTCCGCGGCCATGCGGCGGTGAGATTCGACCGCGGCGCGGTCCGCCTGGGCGGAATGCAGCCAGAGCAGGGGCGCGTCGGCGGAATCGAGGGAGGTCGCGCTGACGGATGCCAGCACGCGGGCGTCCGCGGCCGAGAAGGGCGAGAATCCTGCGAGGAGGGTGAGCTTGGAATCGCAGCCCAGACGAAGCACGAGCGACTCACCCTCCTTGAGGGTCACGGGGCGGTCCAGGGTCCAGATGGCGTGAAGGTCGCGGCCGAGCCGGAACTTCCAGCCCGACGTGACGTCGGTGAGCTCGGTGCCTCCGTTGAAGCGGGCTTCGCGGTGATCCGCATGTCCGTGGGAGAGGGCAAGCGGCGTCATCCGGCCTTTGACGTCGCGCAGGAGCAGGGCGGGGGTGAGCGTGACGCTGCGGTCGGGGTCGTTGCCTTCCTTGGGCACGTCGATGCGGAATGAGCCGTAGACGCCGGGAGCCGGGCGGAAGGCGGCGTGGAACTGTTCATCGCGGCCGAGCGCCTTGGGGATGATCACCGGTGCGCCGGCTGCGAACGCCGTGGGCGTCGGGACGACCGCGGCCTTCGCCTTGGTTTCCTTCTTGGCCGCGGCCTTGCCGGGGACGGGCGTGCGGGTGAGCGCATAGTCGCCTACGGGGCGGATCCAGCCTCCGGAGTGAGCCGTGAGGAACGAGGTCGAAGAGGCCTTCCAGGTTTCGAAGGCCTTGCGACGAGGCTCATTCCCGAGCGCGTCCTTCAGCCATCCGTCCTCCCAGGACTTGATGGCCGCACGGGCCTCGCGGTCCCGACGGGTCAGGAATGCGTTGCTCACTTCGGCCTCGGGGAAGAACGGATGGTCGTTGCCCACGCCCTTGAGTTCGGGTTCGGGGGTGTAGGCGTAGTCGGCGTAGACGCCCCACTGCTTCACGTCGGCGAAGAAGGCCTGCAGCGAATAGAAGTCACGCTGGGAGATAGGGTCGAACTTGTGATCGTGGCATTCGGCGCAGCCGAACGTGCTGCCCAGCCAGGCGGCGGAGACGGAGCGGACGCGCTCCGCGCCATACTTGGAGAGATACTCCTTCACCTGCGCGCCGCCCTCGCGGGTCATCATGTTCAGCCGGTTGTAGCCGCTGGCGATGAGCTGATCTTCCGTCCGGTGGGGCAGCAGGTCGCCCGCGATCTGCTCACGGGTGAAGACGTCGAAGGGCTTGTTGGCGTTGAAGGCCTGGATGACGTAGTCGCGGTAGGGGAAGATCCTCTGATTCTGGTCGCCGTGATAGCCGACCGTGTCGGCGTAGCGGGCCACGTCCAGCCACCACACTGCCATGCGTTCGCCGAAGCGCGGCGAGGCCAGCAGGCGGTCGACCTGCCTCTCGTAGGCGTCGGGAGACTTGTCGGCGAGGAAGGCGGCTGTCTCCTCCGGGGTCGGGGGCAGTCCGGTCAGGTCCAAGGAGAGTCGACGAAGCAGGGTTTCTGGGCGGGCCTCCGGGGAGGGACGCACGCCCTTGGCGGCGAGCTTTTCACCGATGAAGGCGTCGATGGGATTGCGTCCGCCCTCGGGCATGGGCGGCACCTTGGGTTCCGTCAGCGGCATGTAGGCCCAATGCGGCTCGTAGTGGGCGCCTTGCGCGACCCAGCGACGGAACAGCTCCTTCTGGGCCGCCGTCAGGGTCTTGTGCGCCTCCTTGGAAGGCATGATGTCGTCCGGATCCTCCGAGAAGATCCGTTTGATGACTTCGCTCTGTTCGGGCTTCCCGGGCACGATGGCCGTCTCGCCGCTCTCACCGGACTTCAGGGCCTCCTCGCGGATGTCCAGTCGGAGGCCGCCCTTGCGCGACTTCGGGTCGAAGCCATGGCAGTGGAAGCAGGTATCCGACATGATGGGTCGGATGTCGCGGTTGAAGCGCACCGTCTCGTCCGCGGGGCAGAGGGCGGACACGGTGAGCGCGGCGGCAAGGAGCGGGGTACGGCCCATGACCGTCAGTACATGGTTTTCCTGCAGGCTTTCAAGGCCGCACGACGATTGCGGCGTGGGTGGATGGCCTCAGTCGCGGCGCCAGTTGACCGCGTCGATGAGCACGTAGCCCGAGGAGCCTTCGTTGGAGATCACGACCTCAGCTGGACCGGCCGCAAATTCGTAGGTACCGGCCGGGACGAATCCGTCCTTGGCCCCCGTCCCAGTCAGGTCGATCCTTCGTTCGGCAACGCCTCCCGCATGACGAATCCTGACCAGGGCGTCCTTGCTGCGGTTCGCATTGGGCACCACGGAGAGACGCACCTCGTGACGGCCGCCCTCGGGCAGCTTGCCGATGAATTTGGCGGACATCGGCGCGGTTCCCTTGCCGTCGTGGCGGTAGCCTATGCCGATGAAACCGGAGTTGGCCGAGCTGGCGTGCCATTCGCCGGTGAGCACGGCCTCCTCGTCGTCGACAGTCACGCCGGGGACGGCCTTCACGGACCGGGCCGTCTTAGGCGGCTTCACGGGACCGTTGTATTCCAGCACCTGTCCGTCCTTCAGCAGCCTCTGACGCAGGGCGGGGTAGGGGACGGACTGCACGTCCGAGCCGGCTTCGATGGCCATGGAAGCCGCGGTCGCCGCTGACTGACCGAGAATCATGAAGACGGGTTCCATGCGGATGGAGCCGTAGGCGATGTGGCTGGCGCTGCAGGCGGTGGGCACGAGCAGGTTGGCGCACTCCGACGCCTTGGGCACCAGGGCGCCGTAGGCGATTGCGTAGGGGGTGATGCCGACCCCGATGTCGCCCTCGTTCTGAACGTTGCCGTCCGGCGTGACGTAACGGCGGACGTTGTGCGAATCGATGGTGTAGCTACCCATGCCGACCGAGTCGGGCGTGGGCTTGCGCTTGGTGAGTTCGTTCTCGGTCATCACGAAGGCGCCGGTCATGCGGCGGGCCTCACGCACGTAGATCTGGTGCGGCCAGTTTCCGTTGTCCTTGAACTCGTCCTTCGGTAGACCCCAGCGGTTCGCCTCCGTCCGCACCTCCTCCGGGACCCTGGGATCATTGGCGATGAACCACAGCAGGCCTTGCTGGTAGGTCCGGTGCTCGGCGATGATCTCCTTGCGGCGTTCGTAGGAGGCTTCGGGGTAGTCATGGTTCATCCCGATGTTGTCGAAGCTGAACGGCCCGTGGTTGTTCGTGTCCGTTTTGCGGTTGGGCACATCGTCAAACTTTTGGAAGGTCTCGCGCCAGCCAGCCTCGAATACCCGAGCCAGCAGTTCGTATTGGTACGCGTCATAGCCTTCGGGCTTCGGGAAGGGCACGCGGTTGTCCGGGTGGTCCGTCGCGCACCAGCGGAAGCAGTAGGCCTGCACGCGCTGGTCGCCCTCGCCACGCACGCCGGGCGGATCGGCTGAGATCCTGGGAAGCAGTCCGGAGGAAGGATCGCCGGGGACCTTGTAGGCGCTGATGGGCCGCTTCACGGCGCCGAAGTGATGGCGGTGGTGGAGGATGCCGACCTGGTTGCCGTTCCATTCCTCGCCGTAGACCGAGTTCCCTTCGCGTCCGACGTGGTAGGAGACGCCGGCGGCCGCCATGAGGTCGCCCTCGTAGGTCGCGTCGATGAACATCTTTCCGGTGTAAGTGCGACCAGACAGCGTTGTGATGGATTCGATCCGTCCGTCCTTGCGCATCACGCCCTTGGCCCGGTCGAGCCATTCGTCGCGGCGCACCGTCAGGCCGAACTCCTGCACATAGCCTTCGAACACGCGCTCGGCCACCGAGGGCTCGAAGATCCACATCGTGCGGTTCTCGCCGTCCACGGCCGGCGTTCCCTGTCCCTTGCCGCCGTATTCCGAGGGCTTCTGCCACTTCCATGTCCCGGGCTTCTGGTATTCCGTCCAGATGCGGTGGTAGAAATCCCGGGCCAGTCCGCCGATGACGCCCTTGTTGCCCGTGTCGGTGTAGCCGAGTCCGCCGCTGGAGAGTCCGCCGAGATGGACGTCGGGTCCTACGAGGATGACCGACCTCCCCATCTTCTTCGCCTGCACGGCGGCGATGACGCCGGCGGAGGTGCCGCCGTAGACGATGAGGTCGGCGCTTTCCGACATGGGGTCGGAAGGCGCTGCGGAGAGGGCGGCGGCCGGGAGCAGGGTCAGGAGGCGGAGGCGCATGGAATCAGCGATTGGACGAGGTCTTGCGGATGAAGTTCACGAAGGCGAGCCGTGCGGGGTCGTCATCATTGCGCAGGTTGTGCCCGACGCTGCCATGGTCACGGTCGTCGACCCGCAGGGAGTAGTTCTCGGAGTGTCCGGCGGACTTCAGCATCGCCACCATGAACTGATTCTCCTCGGCGCGACCGAGCATGTCCTTCTGGGCGTAGACCGTGAAGACGGGCGGCAGGGCCCGCTGGATGTGGAAGCAGGGCGCCGCTTCGTCGGCGATGACCTTGTATTTGGAGATCCCGCGCTCCTCCCGTACGGTGTAGTGGGTGAAGACTTGGCCGCTCACCTGCGCGATGCCGGCCACGTCACCGAGGCTCAGTCCGTGCGGGCGCAGCCGGGAGGGGTCGAAGCCGACGAGCAGGGCGAGGTAGCCGCCGGCGGAATGGCCGCCGACGTAGACCTTGCGTGGGTCTCCGCCGTAGGTCGCTATGTTGCGCACCGCCCAGGTGAAGGCAGCCGCGGCGTCGTCGACGTAGTCGGGGTAGCGTCCCTTGGGGGACAGGCGGTAGTCGGCGGCGACGAAGGCGATGCCCGCCCGGGCGAAGCTGGCGCCGATCGCTCCGCAGTGCTCGGTGGGGCTGTCCTTGGAGCTGGCCTTCAGCCCGCCTCCGTGGAACCAGACCAGCGTCGCGAAGCCCTTCGACGACGCGTCCTCCGGCAGCGTGAGGTCGAGCTTGCAGCGCTCCTTGGCGTAGGCGTTGGGCGTGACCACCGGATCCCGGTAGGGCAGGTCCCTGAGGATGCGGAGTTCGGCGGCCGACGCCAGGGGCAGGACGGCCGAGAGGAGGAGGGCGGCAAGGCGCATGTCAGGCGATGATCGATTGCACAATCTTGCCGTGCACGTCCGTGAGCCGGTAGTCGCGGCCCGCGTGATGGAAGGTGAACTCCTCGTGGTTGAATCCGAGGAGCCGCAGGATGGTCGCGTGCAGGTCGTGCACGTGGACGACGTCGGTCGCGGCCTTGAAGCCGAACTCATCGGTGGCGCCGTGGACGTGCCCGGCCTTCACGCCGCCTCCGGCCATCCACATGGTGAAGCCGTGGTTGTTGTGGTCGCGTCCGTTGATCTTGCCCTCGTTGGAGCCGGGAGTGGGCAGCTCGACCGTGGGGGTACGACCGAACTCGCCGCCCCAGATGACGAGCGTCTCGTCGAGCAGCCCGCGGCGCTTCAAGTCGGTGAGCAGCGCGGCGATGGGCTGGTCGGCCTCGCGGGCCAGACGGCGGTGCTGGACCTCCAGGTCGTCGTGACTGTCCCAGGGCTGTCCGTCGCCATGCCAGAGCTGGATGAAGCGCACGCCGCGTTCGGAGAGACGTCGGGCGATGAGGAACTGCCGTCCGAGCACCGTGTCGCCGTACATCTCGCGCGTCTTCTCATCCTCGCGGCTGATGTCGAAGGCGTCCGTCGCCTCATGCTGCATGCGGTACGCCATCTCGAAAGAATGGGCGCGGGCCTCGAGGGCCGCGTCGGCGCCGCGGGCCTCGCGGTGGGCGGCGTTGAGCTTGGCGAGCAGGTCGAGCTGGCGGCGCTGGGCCGGCCGCGAGAGTCCGCCGTTGCGGATGTCCTCGACGAGCTCCTCGACCGACTTGCGGCCCGTGTTGACGTAGCTGCCCTGGTAGACGCCCGGCAGGAAGCCGCACTGCCAGTTCTGCGTCTCCTGGATGGGGAATCCGTTCGGGCAGAGCGTGATGAAGCCGGGCAGGTTCTCGTTCTCGGTGCCGAGGCCGTAGGTCAGCCAGGAGCCCATGGAGGGACGGATCTGCCGGGCCTCGCCGCAGTTCATCAGCAGCAGGGACGGCTCGTGGTTGGGGACGTCCGCCTTCATCGACCGGATGACGCAGAGGTCGTCCGCGTGCTGGGCGGTCCGTTCGAAGAGTTCGCTGACCTCGAGGCCGCTGCGGCCGTATTTCCTCCAGGTGAACGGCGAGCGGAAGGCGGCGCCGGTGCGTCGCTCGGTGGCGATGTAGTCACCGGGCAGGGTCTGGCCGTGATATTTGTCCAGGGAGGTCTTGCGGTCGAAGGTGTCGACGTGCGAAGGCCCGCCGTTGGCGAAGATGTGGATGACGCGCTTGGCCTTCGCGGGCAGGGGCGGCGGACGCGGGGCGAGCGGACGCAGGGGGTCGACCCTGACCTGGGCGCCCAGGGCCTCCTGACGGAGGAAGGAGGTCAGGGCGAGCCCGCCGAAGCCCATGCCGCATCGGCGGAGGAACTCGCGCCGGCTGACGTCGCTGAGGGGAGGCAGTGTCATGTCAGTCGATGAAGTTAAATTCGTTGCTCTGCAGGAGGATCTGCGCGAGGGCGGACCACGGAGACTGCGGGTCGGGCTTCAGGGCGAAGTCGCGGGCGGCGGAGGCGACGGTCTCGCCCGTGGCGGCCGACTTGACGACGGGCGTCCAAAGGAAGCCGTCGCTGTTGGAATCGCCATGGCAGTCCACGACGAAGAAGAGCTCTTCACCCGACGCGAGCGAGACCTTGGGCAGGAGTGTCCTGGTCGGCACGTCGCCGGGGACGATCCACTCCTTGAGCACGCCCTGGCGGTCGGTGGCGATCCGCGCACGCACGCCCTTGCTGTTCTTGGAGGTCACATGCACCTCGCCTTTGACGGAGAAGGCGCCGCCCCCGCCGGAAGACCAGCGTCGCACCGAGCCCGTCATCACGTCGCCGCCGGGGTGCCCGCCGCGCGGGGTCACCGACATGAAGCCTGAGGTCTTGTTCGGATACTTCGCCTCAGGGGAGTGGCGGTCCCTCTCCTGGTGGGCCATGGGGGTGAAGCGCATCTTCTTGGCGGCATCGTCCCAGTTGCCGAAGCCGCTCAGCCAGAACGCCGGAGGAGGCTCCTTGCCGACGGCTTCGAGGAATTCGGCGGCGGCGTTCTGCTCCGACGGGGAGGGTCGCCGTGCGAGCGCCAGCCGATAGAGTTCGGAGATTCTGGCGGTCGGGTCCGTCTCCTTGGCCGTGCGGGCGGCGAGCGCGTCGGCCTGAGCTCGGCCGAAGGGATGGTTCATCATCCAGAGCGCCTGCTGCGGCGTGGTGGTCTGGTTGCGTTTCGCGACGTGGAAGTCAGGGTTCGCGAAGTCGAAGGTGCGGAAGACCGCGGGCAGGTTCTGGCGGTCGATGTGGCTGTAGAGCGTACGTCGCGGGTTGGAGAAGTCCTTGATTAGGTCGAAGGGCTGGCCGCCGACGCGTGCGTCGAGCCGGCCGGCGGCGCGCAGGACGGAGTCTCGCATGGCCTCGAAGTCGAGTCGGCGGCGGTTCATGCGCCACATCAGGCGGTTCTCGGGGTCCTTGGCATAGGCGCGGTCGTCATGGGAGGACGCCTGACGGAAGGCCGAGGAAACGACCATGGACCGGATCAACCGCTTCATCGACCAGCCGTCCTCCATGAAGGTGCGGCTGAGGTGGTCGAAGAGGGCGTGCTGGACGGGGCGGGGGGTGCGCACGCCGAAGTCGCTGGGGCTGTCGACGAAGCCTTGGCCGAAGACCTCGGTCCAGATTCGGTTGACCATCACGCGGGACGTGAGCGGATTGGAGGCCGAGGCGATCGCGTTGGCCAGCTCACGTCGACCGCTGCCCTCCGTGAACTCCTTGCGGGGCCCCTGGGTCAGGATCTCCAGGAACTGCCGGGGCACCTTGCGTCCTTGGCGTGAAGGGCTGCCGCGCAGGAGGATGACGCCCTGCACCGGCTTGGACTTGTCCTGGATCACCATGGCGCGAGGGGGCGCGTCGGGGCTGGTGGCCTTGAAGGACTCGATGTCGACCTCGAGCTTGTTCCGGGCGTTGCGGTCGGCGATGTTGTAGGTGGGGACGAGCGACGGCGCGGTCGGGGATTGCGGGCCTTCGGGCGTGCGCAGCAGCGACACCCACGCGGAGCGTTCCTTCTTGTCCGCATTCTCCGGCTTTCTGGATTCGGCGATGACGGCGGCATAGGCGGCCGTCAGCTCGGTGAATTTAGTCGGAGTCTTGCGGGCCAGCTCGGTCCGGAGCAGCGGGTCGGCGAATCGGGCCGGGTCGGCCAGGGCCGTCCGTAGTCTGGCCGGGAATTCCGCGTCGGGGACTCCGGCAAGTGCGAGCCAGGCTCCCCACACGGGGTCGGATTCCGTCAGGCGGGGCTTCAGGGCCTTGCGCCATCCTTGGAGGATGGAGACGTAGAGATTGGCCCGCTTGGCCTCCTGCGCGGCGTCAAACTTGGCGTCGCGGTGAGCCTTGATGACCAACGCCAGGTAGCCCGCCGTCTTCTCAGCGTTGAAGGAGATTTCGCGGCGGGTGCGGATGAAGTCGTCGAGCTTGACCTGGCGCTTGCCGAGTTCCGCCTCGAAGGCCTTGGTTCCTTCGGTCGGGGTGAAGGGCTGCAGGAGCGGCTTCTCCTTGGGCTCCTCGCTGGAGTTGAAGACCGCGTGAAGGGAGTAGTAGTCAGCCGTGGGGATGGGGTCCGACTTGTGGTCGTGGCAGCGCGCGCAACCGACGGTCATCGCCTGCGTCCCGCGCATGACCACGTCGATCCGGTCGTCGATGATGTCGTGGGTGCTGTTCAGGAAGCGCCTGCCGAGGGTGATGAAGCCGAGCGCGGCGAGGTCGCGGTTGTCGGCGCCCGTGACGAGGTGGTCGGCCGCCAGCTGCAGGCGGAGGAACTGGTCGTAGGGCAGGTCGCGGTTGAAGGCGTTCACGACCCAGTCGCGGTAGGTGTAGGCGTAGGGGTAGCGGCGTTCCTCCTGGAAGACGTAGCCCTTCGTGTCGGCGTAGCGCGCGACGTCGAGCCAGTGGCGCCCCCAGCGCTCGCCGAAGGCCGGCGCGGCTATGAGCCGGTCGACCAGCTTCTCATAGGCCAGCGGATCCGGGTCCTGCACGAAGGCCGCGACCTCCTCCGGCGTGGGATTCAGGCCGTGCAGCACGTAGTAGGCGCGGCGCACCAGCGTCTCCCTGGGCGCTTCGGCGGCGAAGGAAAGCCCCGCCGCCTCGAGGTTGGCGAGCAGGAATCGGTCGATCTCGTTGCGGGCGCGGGACGCGTCCTTGGGCTGCGGCACGGCCGGACGTCCCACGGGCAGGAAGGCCCAGTGCGTGCGAGGGTCAATCGCCACGGGTCCGGTCTCCTCGGGCCAGGGCAGGCCCTGCTTCACCCATTCGGAGAGCGCGGCGATCGCCTGATCGGAGATCTTCTTGTCATCGCTCGGCATCGCGGCGACCTCCTTGCCGCCGGCATGCCGGACCGCGATGATGAGCCGGCTTTGCTCCGGCTTGCCCGGGACGACGACGGGGCCGATTTCTCCTCCCTTGAGGATGAAGGCGCGTGAGTCGAGACGCAGTCCAGACTTCTGCTTCTTGGGCCCGTGGCATTCGATGCAGTTCTCGGAAAGCACCGGACGGACCTGTTTCTCGAAAAACTCGACCTGCGCTGCGGTGGGGGCGTCCGCGGCCTGAAGGGCCAGGGCCCACGGCAGGAGGATGAGGGGACGGAAAGACATTCGTAAAAGAGGACACCCGGCGAAGGCGGGGGTTCCCCCAAGAAGTTGCTGGTGCCGTGCGGGATGTAAAGCACTCGGGAGGGTCGGGCGTAGGAGCATTTTGGGCGTGAAAACCCGGGCGGGGGTGATTGAGATGAACGAACCCCGATGAAGACGTCATCCTTGCTCAGGAATCTCACCGCTTTGGTCCTGTCCGCCGCCGGATTGGCCGCCGCAGAACCGCAGCCGGTGACGGAATCCCCCGTCATGCAGGCCAAGGACAAGGAGCGCATCGTGGAACTCCGCGGTCTGCTCAACGGCTCCAAGGAGCTCTACCTGCTGGTCTCCGACCTCGGCGCCAACGCCTGCGACTGGGCGAACTGGATCGAACCCGTGGTGGCGCTCAAGGACGGCACCAAGGTCGACCTCACCAAGCTCAAGTGGAAGGAGGTCGACTCGCTCGGCCAGACCCGCGTGGGTCGCAATTACGACGGCAAGCCCCTGGTCGTCGCCGGCAAGACCTATCAGGTCGGGATCGGGACCCACGCCAACTCCTTCATCGCCTTCGAGCTGCCGGGTCCGGGCGACGTCTTCGTCTCCAAGGTGGCCATCGATGACGGCGGCGCCATCCGCGGCGGCAAGCCCAGCTCGGCTGACGTCAAGTTCGCGGTCTTCACCCAGCGCCCCTCCAAATACAAGCCGGTCGATTTCGACTCCGGCCCGCTCGCCGTCCCGACCGAGCTCTTCACCCTGCCGGAAGGGCTCGAAGTCACCGTCTGGGCGACGTCCCCCATGATCTTCAACCCGACGAACATCGATTTCGACGAGAAGGGACGGATGTACGTCGCGGAGGGCGTCAACTACCGCAGCAAGGCCGGTCGGCGTCCGGAAGGCGACCGCATCGTGATCCTCGAGGACACGACCGGCGCGGGGAAGGCCGACAAGGTGTCCGTCTTCACGCAGGAGACCGCCCTGGTCTCGCCGCTCGGCGTGGCCCACATCGACGGCAAGGTCGTCGTCTCGCAGCCGCCGGACCTGCTCGTCTACACCGACGTCGACGGCGACGGAAAGATCGACCTCGCCAAGGGCGACCGCCGCGAGGTTCTCCTCACGGGCTTCAACGGTCGCAATCATGACCACTCGCTGCACAGCGTGACCTTCGGACCGGACGGACGCTGGAACTTCAACCAGGGCAACACCTGCGCGCAGTTCACGGACCGTTCCGGCAAGACCTTCCGCATCGGCAGCCCTTACAACCACGGTGAGTGGACCAAGCAGGCGGTCGACGCCCAGGCGGTGGCCGGTCTCCGCAGCGATGACGGCAACGTCTGGGTGGGCGGCTTCTCCGTGCGCATGAACAGCGACGGCACGGAGGCCCGCATCATGGGGCACAACTACCGCAACTCCTACGAGCAGTCGGTCAATTCCTTCGGCGACATGTATCAGAGCGACAACGACGACCCGCCCGCCTGCCGCGTCTCGCTGATCATGGAGGGCGGCAACGCGGGCTTCGCCTCCGCCGACGGCAAGCGTTCCTGGGGCGCCGATCGGCGTCCGGGACAGGAGACGCCCGTCGCCGAATGGCGCCAGGACGACCCGGGCACGATGCCGGCCGGCGACGTCTACGGCGGCGGTTCACCGACCGGCGTGGCCTTCTACGAGAACGGCGCCCTCGGCGATCGCTGGAACGGACTGCTCCTCGCCTGCGAAGCGGGTAAGAACGTCGTCTTCGGTTACCTGCCGAAGCCCGACGGGGCCGGCATGAAGCTCGAGCGCTTCGATTTCTTCACTTCGAACAAGGACAAGGAGTGGGCCGGTTCCGACTTCCTCGGCGGCAAGGCCACCGGGGTGCTCAAGACGCGATTCCGTCCCTCCGACGTCTGCGTGGGTCCCGACGGCGCCATCTACGTCGCCGACTGGTTCGACCCCGGCGTGGGCGGCCACGCCACGCGCGACAACGCGCTGGCCGGCACGATCTATCGCATCGCCCCCAAGGGATTCAAGTCGGTGGTGCCCAAGATCGACCTCGCCACGACGGAAGGCCAAATCGCCGCGCTCCGCAGCCCTTCGCCCAACGTGCGTGCCGGCGGTTTCAACCGTCTCAAGGCCTCGGGTGACAAGGCGTATGACGCGGTCGCCGCGCTCCTCGCCGACGCCAATCCCTACGTGTCCTCCCGCGCCGTCTGGCTGCTCGCCCAGCTCGGCGAACGCGGCGTCGCCCGGGTCCGTCAGGAGCTCGGCTCCTCCGACGACACGCGACGTCTGGTCGCCTTCCGCGCCCTCCGCGCCGCCGGCCGTGACGTCTTCGCCCTCTGCGAGAAGATGTCGGACGATGCTTCCCCCGCGTTGCGTCGGGAGGTCGCCCTTGCGCTCCGTGACTTCCGCACGCCCGAGGCGGTGCGGCTGCTCGTGAAGATCGCCCGCCGTTTCGACGGCAAGGACCGTTCCTACCTGGAGGCGATCGGACTCGCCGCGACTGACCGCGAGGCCGAAGTACACGCCGCCATCGCCAAGGAGATGTCCAGTCCGGTCATGGAATGGTCCGAGGCCTACGCCTGGCTGACCTGGCGCCTGCACCCGGCCTCGACGGTCCGTGACGTCCGAGCGCGCCTGGTGTCCGGCAAGCTCGACGAGATCACACTCAAGCGCGACCTCACCACGCTCGCCTTCACCCGCAGCGCCGAGGCCGTGGGCACGATGGCCGAACTCTCCCTCAGCAAGGACTTCCCCCAGCGTGACCTGGCCAAGTGGTGGCTGGGCAATCGCAAGGCCGGCATCTGGAAGGACCTGGACGTCGACGGCGTGGTCAAGGCGCATGGCGGTGACGCCTCCGCCGCCAAGCTCGTCGCGGCTGAACTGCCCCCCGAGCCGGTCGGCGCCAAGCCGCTCGCCTCGGTCGAGGCCATCGCCGCGCTCAAGGGTGACGTCGAACGGGGCAGGGCGGCCGCCGCGGTCTGCGTGGCCTGCCACAAGTTCGAGGGCAAGGGCGTGGACTACGGCCCCGACCTGACGACCTACGCCAAGCAGCAGTCTCCGGAGTCGCTCATCCTGAACATCGCCCAGCCCTCCAACAACATCTCGCACGGCTTCGAAGGAACCCGCGTGGCGCTGGATGACGGCATGGTGATCACCGGCATGGTGCTCTCGCCCGGCGACCCGCTCATCATCAAGTCGATGGGCGGCCTGGTGCAGTCCGTGCCCCGCGCCCGCATCAAGGAGGAGAAGCCGCTGGGCCGATCCCTGATGTTCTCGCCCGCCCAGATGGGCCTGACCGAGCAGAGCGTGGCCGACATCGTCGCCTACCTGCGCAGTCTCTGATCGTCGGGTGCGGGCCGGTTGACGCTGAATTGAAGGGTCGGGGTCTGCGGACTCCGACCCTTTGCCTTTTCAGAGACGCACGCGTCCGAGCCTTTTTTCTGTTCCACGCCCGTCTCTGGTCCTATTTGTCCCGATACCCCCATGCGAATTCATGCCCTTCTCTTCATACTCTCCACGGGCCTCCTCTGCGCCCAGGCCAAGAAGCCGGCGCGCAAGGTGACGCCGAAGCCGCTGGTCGAGGCGCCCGGGCGCTGGATCATGGGCACGATCGGGGTGGGGCGGGGCGCCGATGGTGCGATTGAGGCCACGGCCTACAAGGGCGTCGCCATCCGGCTGGGTGAAGGCGGTCCCGCCTCCATCGCCTACGACCTGCGCCTCGGACGCGTGCTGGGCGGATGGTCCGGTCAGTTCACGACGGAGATGAACCTGATGTCCCGGGGCGAGTATCCGACGGCCATGGGCCCCCATTACTTCATCACGGGCGAAGTCGCGGGCTATGCGGTCGGAGAGGACGCCGCGTCGCTTCCCGTCGCCCCGGGTTACGCCGCGTTGCCGCCTTCGGCGTTCAAGATCCGTTCCTTTGAACCCAAGGACGGTGACGGGGCGCTCATCTTCGCCACGGCTTCTGGTGATAAGGTCACGGAGCGTCCGTCGACCCTTGAGCACAACGAGGCCCGTCTGATCATCCGTCATGTCTCCGCATCCACGGCCAAGGGCGTGACCATCACGCTCTGCCGTGCGTCGGACGCCGCAAGGGTCGGCGTCCGCGGACCTGGCAGGGCCGACACGATCGACGGACAGGCCGTGTGGCGCGTGCCCGCCGGACAGGCCGAGGTCGAGATCGCCTACGCTCCGCCCCTCGCCTCCAAACCGGAAGAATGGCCCTCTCCTGAATCAAGGGTCCGCAAGGGTCGCGAGTGGAGCGGTGACGTGGTCACATCGGGCGAGCCATCGACGGACAAGACCGCGGCCTACGTCCTGGACCGCATCAAGCTTCCCGAGGAAAATCCGTGGAAGTCCCCGATGTTCACCTCGGCCCTGGACTTCCTTCCCGACGGTTCCGCGGCGGTGAGCACCTTCCACGGCGACGTCTGGATCGCCTCCGGCATCGACGAGGCCCTGCAGAAGGTCACCTGGCGACGTCATGCGGCCGGACTCTACCATCCCCTGGGACTCAAGGTCGTGAAGGGGCAGGTGCTGGTGACCTGCCGCGACGGGGTCTGGCGGCTCGTCGACCGCGATGGCGACGGCGAGGCGGACGTCTATGAGGCGTTCAACCTCGACCTCATGGTCACGAAGAACTTCCACGAATTCGTCTTCGACCTGCAGGAGGACGCCGCAGGCAACCTTTACTTCATCAAGGCCGGGCCGGTCAGGAACGGAGGCCGCGGCTTCGACGACATCTGCGACCACCATGGCGCGCTGCTGCGGCTGCCGCCCGACGGCTCAAGGCTCGAGGTCATCGCTACGGGCTTCCGCGCTCCCAACGGCATCGGCATCGGTCCGGACGGACGGCTCACCTCCGGAGACAATGAGGGCACCTGGACGCCCGTCTGCCGGCTGAACTGGATCAAGCAGGACGGCTTCTACGGCGTGGTCGACCTCGCGCATCGTCAGACCCCTCCGGCCGACTATGACCGCCCGCTCTGCTGGTTCCCCAAGGACGTCGACAACTCCAGCGGCGGTCAGGTCTGGGTGACTTCTGACAAGTGGGGCCCTTGGAGCGGCCGGATGCTGCACCTGAGTTATGGCACCTGCTCCCTTTTCGGCGTGCTGCCTCAGCCACTGGAGGGCGTTCCGCTGGCTCCGATCCAGGGCGGCGTCACCCGCTTCGATTTCACCTTCGACAGCGGCGCCATGCGCGCGCGATTCAGTCCGAAGGACGGCCAGCTCTATGTCACCGGCCTGCGCGGCTGGCAGACCACGGCGACACGCAACGGCGCCCTGCAGCGCGTGCGTTACACCGGCGCACCGGCCCGCATGCCCATCGCGATGACGGCGGTGAAGGGCGGGCTCCGCGTCACCTTCACCGACCCGGTCGACGTCAAGCTGGCGTCCGATCCGGCGGCCTGGAACCTCGAGGTCTGGAATTACGTCTGGTCTTCGGCCTACGGCTCTCCGGACATCTCGACCCTCGGTACGGCCGCCACGGCCACCGTGCTGGGCAACGACGGCAAGATGCAGTTCAGCAAGGAGCAGATGTCCGAGCGGAAGCACGACTCCGTCGCCGTGCGTTCGGTCAAGGTCGAGGACGGACGTACGGTCATCCTCGACATCCCCGACCTGCGTCCCGCCATGCAGACCCAGCTCAAGTACGACCTCAGGACCGCCGACGGCAAGGAGCTCCGCGGCCAGATCATCGGCACCATCCACGCCCTCAAGGACTAGGAAATCACTTCAGCTGGCTGTGGGTCCGGCGGTATTCGGTCGGGGTCATGCCGACCTCGCGTCGGAAAGCGGTGAAGAAACTGTTGGTGTTGGGGTAGCCGCAGCTGGCGGCCACGGTCTCGACCTTGTCGTCTCCTGCGGCCAGCAACTTCTTCGCGCCTTCCATCCTTGCCTTGATGATGAGTTCGCCCGGAGTCGCGCCGAGGTGCTTGAGGAACGCCTGACGCAGGCCGCGCTCCGACATTGCGGCGGCTCGGGCGACTTCCTTGACGCCGATGTTGTTGCCGAAGCCGGCCTCGATGCAGCGCAGGGCCTTGGCGATGCCGCGATGTCCGACGGCCATCATGTCGCTGCTCAGCCGGGTGTGGATGCCGGCCGGAGCGATGAGCACGGGCGCGGAGGGCTTCTTCTCGTCGTCCATCATGCGGTCAAGCAGGGCCGCGCCGCGGTACCCCTGCTCCTCCAGGTTCGTGTCGACCGCCGAGATGGACCGGTTGGTCCCGCCCACGGCCAGCAGGTGGTCGTCGACGCCGACCACGGCCACGTCTCCGGGGACCTTCAGGCCGATCTCCTCGCAGAGCTCGCAGACCTCCACCGCCAGCGTGCCGTTGGCGGCGAAGACCCCGAGCGGCTTCGGGGCCGACTTCATCCTGTCGGCCAGCCAGCGGCGACGTCTGAGCCAGTCAGCGGGCGTCCGGTCCCCCTTCCAGCGTAGGCGCTCGCATTTGAGGCCCATGGACGTGACCTCGTTCACGAAGGAGTCGCACCGACCCACTTGGGACCAGTTGTCGGAATCTCCGTAGAAGGCGAAATGACGCAGACCTCGGGAGGCGAAATGCTCGGCGACCAGACGGCCGGCCTTGGCGTGGTCCTGGACGACGTGCGCGAAGGGCGTGTCCGGCCGGCGCAGGGAAAAGTCCACCGTGGGCTTGCCGAGCTTACGCACGAAGGCGGCCAGGTCGTCGCCGGCCGCCAGCCACGCGAGCACGCCGTCGCCGTCCCAGCCCTGAGGGATCTCCTTTTCATGGATGATGCTGTGGGCCGCCAGATGCCAGCGCCTCTCCGTGGCGTAGTTCACGATGCCCTTGAGCAGACGGTGGTCATACCAGCCGAGTGCCAGCAGGACATTGCGCGGCTTCCGGAGGTCGGACGGCTTCACGACTCCACCATGGGTCGCCGCCGGTTCCGGGCAACGAACTTACGCAGTTCCGGGGGTTGAAAAAACGGCATCCATACGACTCGTAGGTCGCTTCCGTCATTCCGTGACCCCTGCGGTCACTTTCTGGCGTCCAGTTCCATCCAGCGTGCCAGGGATGCGGCGTGTTCAGACTCAGTCTCCTGGAGGCGCTTCTGCAGTCCGGCGGCCCTGGCTCCCCCGTCCTTGTAGAGGTCGGGGTCGCCCAGCTGGGCGGTGAGGTCGGCCTGCTCGGACTCGAGCTGCTCGATCCGGGCCGGCAGGGTCTCCAGTTCCTTGCGCTCCTTGTTGGAGAGCTTGGCGGGGGAGGGGCCCTTGGGCGCGGCCTCGACGGGCTTGGCCGGGGCGGAGCGGCGTGCGGCGGCCAGTCTGGCGACCTCCGCGCGCCAGTCGCTGTATCCGCCCACGTGCTCGGTCACGATGCCGTCGCCTTCGAAGACCAGCGTGCCGGTCACGACGTTGTCGAGGAAGTCGCGGTCGTGGGAGACGACGATGAGCGTGCCGGAGTAGTCGACCAGGATGTCCTCCAGCACGTCGAGCGTCTCGGCGTCGAGGTCGTTGGTCGGTTCATCCAGCACGAGGACGTTGGCCGGCTTGGTGAAAAGGCGGGCCAGCAGGAGCCGGTTGCGTTCTCCACCGGAAAGCACCTTGGCCTTGGAGCGGGCGCGCGAAGGTTCGAACAGGAAGTCCTGCAGATAGCTGATGACGTGGCGGGAGCGTCCCTGGACTTCGACCGTGTCGGAGTCCCCGGCGATGTTCTCGGCCACGGTCCTGGAGTCGTCGATCTGGCCGCGCATCTGGTCGAAGTAGACCACTTCCAGCTTGGTCCCGAACTTGATGGAGCCGGACGTCGGGGCGAGCTGTCCGAGCAGCATACGCACGAGGGTCGTCTTGCCGGCGCCGTTGGGTCCGATGAGGCCGAACTTGTCGCCTCGGCTGAGGTTGAGGCTGAAGTCGCGGATGACAGGATTCCCTCCCGGGTAGGCGAAGGCGATCTTCTCGACCTCGACCACGCGCACGCCGGAGCGTTCGGCCTCACTGATCTCCATCTTGGCCGAACCGGTCGCGGTGCGCATCCCGGCGCGCTGTTCGCGCAGGCGCTTCAGAGCCTCCATGCGGGCGTTGGACTTGGTGCGACGGGCGCCCGGGCTGCGGCGTGACCAGGCTTCCTCCTGGGTGAGCTTCTTCTCGAAGGCCGCCCGTTGGCGTTCCTCGGCTTCGAAGAGCTCCTCCTTGCGGACAAGGTAAGTATCGTAGTCGCACGACCAGCTGGTCAGCTTGCCGCGGTCCAGCTCGAGGATGCGGTTGGCCATCCGTCGCAGGAAGGCGCGGTCGTGGGTGACGAAGAGCAGGGGCGTGCGACGCTCGAGCAGGAACTCCTCCATCCAGAGGATGGAATCGAGGTCCATGTGGTTCGTCGGCTCGTCCAGCAGCAGGAGGCCGGGGTCGGAAGCCAGGGCTCGGGCGAGCAGGCACCGGCGCTTGAGTCCGCCCGAAAGGTCGTCGAAGGCACGGTCTTCGGGCAGGCCGAGTCGGGCCACGAGGTCGTCGACCCGGATGTCCTTCTCCCAGTCTTCGGCCGGGTCGGCGTCGCTCAGTCCTCCGGCCACGATTTCTCGCACCGTGCCGGGCAGGGAGTCGGGAATCTCCTGGGTGAGTCTCGCCAGACGTACCCCGTCGGGCACCGACACCGTGCCGCTGTCGGGCTGGGTCTCACCGGCGGCCACCCGCATCAGCGTCGTCTTGCCCGCGCCGTTGCGTCCCAGCAGGCAGACGCGTTCGCCGGCCTCGATCTGGAGATTGAGCCTGTCCAGCACGGGGGGACCGCCGAAACCGACGTGGACGTCAAGGAGGCTGAGCAGGGCCATTCGCCCGGAGAAGTGAGGCTCGGCGCCTCGGCTGGCGAGGAAAATGGACCGAGGCTTTTTTCTGTCCCTCGGCTCTCCCGTCGGCTTATCTGGCCGCACCCCGAATCCCGATGCGTATCGTCGCCGTACTCGCCTTCATCGCCTTCTCCGCTTCGGCCGTCGCCGACGGTCCCAAGGACAACCTGCCCGCGGCGGTCCGACCGATCCCTCCGACCGACAAGGCCGTGCCCGTGTCCGAGGCCGACCGCGCCGCGCTCAACGCATCATTGGTCGAACTCCGCAAGGACATCGACGCCGCCGCCAAGGCGCAGGCCAGGAACGCCCGGCTGCAGGAATTCCTGCCTGACCTGGAAATCTACCACAAGGCGGTGGACTGGGCGCTCCGTCACAACGAGGTCTTCAAGAAGGAGGAGATCAAGTCCGCCCACGAACTGATCGCCGAGGGCAGGGCGCGCGCGGCCGCCTTCGCCAAGGGCGAGACGCCCTGGACGACGCAGACGGGCCTGGTGGTGCGCGGCTACCGTTCGCGCATCGACGGTTCGGTGCAGCCCTACGGCATGGTCATTCCCGCCGGTTGGGCGAACGGCGCGCCGATGCGCCTCGACTTCTGGTGCCACGGCCGCGGGGAGACCCTGACCGAACTGGCCTTCATGACCGAACGGCGGCGCAACGTCGGGCAGGTCCCCGCCGACGGCCGGCTGGTCTTGCATCTCTACGGACGCTACTGCTGCGCGAACAAGTTCGCGGGAGAAGTCGACCTCTGGGAGGCCTACGAGCACGCTCGCCGATCCTACGCCATCGACGACGACCGGCTGTTCATCCGCGGGTTCTCGATGGGCGGCGCGGCCGTCTGGCAGTTCGGGGCTCACTACGCGGACCGCTGGTGCGGCATCAGCCCCGGTGCCGGTTTCTCCGAGACTCCCGAGTTCCTCAACGTCTTCCAGAACGAGGACGTATCCAAGATACCTTCCTGGCAGAAGACCCTCTGGGGCTGGTACAACGCGAGCGACGTGCCGGTGAACTTCACCAACGCGCCGCTGGTCGCCTACAGCGGCGAGCTGGACAAGCAGAAGCAGGCCGCCGACGTGATGGCCCGGGAGCTTTCCAAGGTCGGCGTCACCATGACGCACATCATCGGACCGCAGACGGCCCACAAGATCCACCCGGACTCCATGGCCGAGATTGAGCGTCGGCTGGCCCAGATGGCCTCCGCCGGCCGCGACCGCATGCCCCGGCAGGTCGCCTTCGAGACGTTCTTCCTCCGCTACAACCAGATGCACTGGGTGCAGATCGACCGCATGGAGTCCCACTGGACGAAGGCGCGCATCCAGGCCGACGCCGTGCATGCCGCCATCATCAACGTGATGACCCGCAACGTCACCGCCTTCACCCTCGACATGCCCGCCGGCCTGTCCCCTCAGTCGCGGTTCATCACGACCGTGGTCAAAGTCGACGGGCAGGACGTCCAGACGGTCACCGCCGGAAGCGATCGATCCTGGAAGGTCTCCTTGGTCCGCAAGGACGGCCGGTGGACTGTCGGGAAGCCCGACGACGGCGCCCTGACCAAGCGCCACGGGGTGTCCGGCCCCATCGACGACGCATTCATGGACGCCTTCCTCTTCGTCTCGCCCTCGGGCAAGGCGCTCAATGAGAAGGTCGGAGCCTGGACGAAGTCCGAACGCGAGCGGGCCGTCTTCGAATGGCGCCGCCAGTTCCGCGGCGACGCCCCGATGAAGACCGACGCGCAGGTGACCGAGGCCGACATCGCGTCGCGCAACCTCGTCCTGTGGGGCGACCCTTCGAGCAACGCCGTCCTGGCCAGGATCGCGGACCGCCTCCCCATCAAGTGGACCGCCGAAGGGCTGACGGTGGACGGTCGCACTTACGCCGCGGGCGAGCACGCCCCCGTCCTGGTCTATCCGAACCCCCTGAACCCTTCCCGCTACGTCGTCATCAACAGCGGCTTCACCTATCGGGAATACGACTACCTGAACAACGCCCGTCAGGTGCCCAAGCTCCCCGACTGGGCCGTGATCGACCTGCGCACCCCGCCCGACTCGATGTCGCCCGGCAAGGTCGTCGACGCCGGTTTCTTCGACGACGCCTGGGGCTGGCGCAAGCGCTGAAGGTCGTCCGGGAACCGACCGATGTCGCCGCGGTCACAACCTTTGCGGTTGTGCCCTGACCGCCCCATTTCATCCTTCAATCAGCCCCATCCCCATGCCTGTCATCTCCGAGAAGGAACTGCAGCCCGTCTATGACGTGATCGTCGTCGGATCCGGCGCCGGCGGCGGTCAGACCGCCTACACGCTCACCATGAACGGCGTGAAGGTGCTCATGCTCGAGGCCGGACGTTACTACGATCCCCTCACGGAGACGCCCATGTTCCAGTCACGGGCCCAGGCGCCCCTGCGCGGCATGTCCACGCGTGAGAAGCCTTTCGGTTTCCACGACGCTACCGTCGACGGCGGCTGGGAGGTCCCGGGGGAGCCTTACACGCAGGCCTCGGACGATCCCGCGCAACGTTTCGACTGGTGGCGCGCACGCATGCTGGGCGGACGTACCAACCACTGGGGACGCATCTCCCTCCGCAACGGCCCTTACGATTTCAAGCCCCGTTCGCGTGACGGCCTCGGTTTCGACTGGCCGATGACCTACGAGGAAGTGGCGCCTTGGTATGACAAGGCCGAGATGCTCGTCGGCGTCTACGGTTCCAACGAAGGCCTTGAGAACACGCCCGATTCCCCCGAAGGCTGCCTGCTGCCGCCTCCGAAGGCCCGCGCCGGCGAGCTCTACGTCAAGAAGCACGTCGCCAAGTTCGGCATCCCGGTGATTCCGATCCACCGTGCCATCCTGAGCGTGCGTCAGGATTTCGAGAAGCTCCCGTCCAAGCTGCACCCCGGCAACGCCCGGGCCCAGCGCATCCTCGCCGAGTCCATGAAGGCTCGCGCCGCGTGCTTCTGGGCCACGGACTGCGGCCGCGGCTGCTCCATCCGTGCGAACTACCAGTCCACGACCGTCCATCTGCCTCCGGCCCTCGCCACCGGCAACCTCGACATCCTCTGCGACGCGCACGTCCACACCGTGACCCTCGGCAAGGACGGCAAGGCCGATGGCGTGACCTACGTCGACAAGAAGACCGGCAAGGAGCGCGGCGTGAAGGGCAGGGCGGTGGTCCTCGCGGCCAGCTCGGGCGAGACCGCCCGCATCCTGCTGAATTCCAAGTCCAACCGTCATCCCGCCGGCATGGGCAACTCCTCCGGCCTGGTCGGCAAGTACATCATGGACACCGTCGGCGCCAAGCTCGGCGGAAGCGTGCCCGCCTTCGAGAACCTCCCCGTGCACAATGAGGAGGGAGCGGGCACCCACGTCTACATCCCCTGGTGGCTCTACAAGGAGCAGCTCGCCGGCAAGCTCGGCTTCGCCCGCGGCTACCACATCGAATTCGGCACGGGACGTCGCATGCCCGGCCTCGGCGCCGGCGGCGCCGGACCCGGCTACGGCAAGGCCTACAAGGAGGAGGTCCGCCTCCGTTACGGCGCCGGCATCGGCTTCGCCGGCCGCGGCGAGATGATTCCCAACGAGAACTCCTTTTGCGAGCTCGACCCCGCCGTGAAGGACAAGTGGGGCATCCCCGTGCTCCGTTTCCATTGGAAATGGTCCGAGCACGAGCTCAAGCAGGCCCTCCACATGGAGCAGACCTTCGCGATGATGATCGAGGCCATCGGCGGCAAGGTGCGCAAGCCCGCCACCGACGGCGCCAAGGCCATCGAGCCGGGCGGCTCGATCATCCACGAGGTCGGCGGCGCGATCATGGGCGACGACCCGAAGAAGTCCGTCACCAACCGCTGGCACCAGCTCTGGGACGTGCCCAACGTCGTCCTCAACGACGGTTCCGCGTTCTGCAGCAACGCGGACAAGAACCCCACGCTCACCATCATGGCCCTCGCCTGGCGCTCCTCGGAGCACCTCATCGAGGAGATGCGCAAGGGCAACCTCTGAACTTACGACCATGGACAACGAACACCCTGATTCTCTCCGTCGTCTCGACCGCCGGGAGGTGCTCCGCTGGATCGGTGGCGCCGCCGCCGCGGCGGCGGCCGCCAGCCGGCTGCCCATCGGCGAAGCCCAGACATCCGCGCGCATCGGGCGTGACACCACTCCGTTCAAGTCTTCCGGACAGCGCATCGGCTGGGATCCGGTGCTCAACAAGAACTACAGTCCCGGCGACCTGTGGCCCCTGACCTTGGACGCTCCGCGTCGCCGCGCGGCGGCCGCGCTCTGCGACCTGATCCTTCCGCCCGAACCCGGCGACAAGAAGCCGTCCGAGCTCGGCGTGCCCGATTTCATCGATGAGTGGATCAGCTCACCTTACGATGAGACGAACAAGGACCGTCCCGTCATCATCGAAGGCCTTTCGTGGCTCGACGCCGAATCCGGTCGGCGATTCGGAGGCAAGCCCTTCGCCGACCTCAGCGAATCCCAGCAGTGCGCCATCGCCGACGACATCTGCGGCAGAACGCCCGTCAGGAATGAGTTCAAGCAGGCGCAGCGCTTCTTCGACCGTTTCCGATACCTCGCCGCCAGCGGCTATTACACCACGCCGCAGGGCTGGAAAGACATCGGTTACGTGGGCAATGTCCCCATGGTCGATTTCCCCGGCCCGACGCCCGAGGCCCTGAAGCACCTGGGGTTGGAATAAGGTCGAGGATCCGAGGGCCGGATGGCCAAGAGGACCGGAGGTTGCAACGCCTTCGGTCTATTTGTGTCTGCCTGATGTATCGGGTAGGGTTGAGCGCCCTCGCTCAACCGCGACTGACCGAGGGCGGTCAGCCCTACCTCTGAATTTAAACTCTTGGAACAATCGTTCGTGCGGATTGCCTAACGGCTACCCCCATGAAGCGCCTCGCACCCGTCTTCGTCATGCTCGCCGGACTGCTCGGTCTGAGCGCCGCGCCGATGCCGCTTTTCGACGGCAAGTCCCTTGCCGGCTGGGAGGGCGACCCCAAGGTCTGGCGGGTCGAGGAGGGCGTGATCGTAGGCGGCTCAATGGCGGGCAACCCGCGCAACGAGTTCCTCACGACCAAGGGAAAGTATTTCAACTTCCGGCTCCGGCTCGAATACAAGCTCACGGGCACGGAGGGCTTCGTGAACGGGGGCGTGCAGCTGCGCAGCCAGCGCGCGGTCAATCCTCCTAACGAGATGATCGGATATCAGGCGGACATCGGCGCGGGCTTCACCGGCTCACTGTACGACGAGTCGCGTCGCAAGCGCGTCCTGGCCAAGGTCGGGACGGGGGTCGGTTCCAAGGGCGTGAAGTCGGAGGCAGAGCTGAAGCAGGTGGAGAAGTCCGGAGACTGGAACACCTATGAGGTGGTGGCGGTCGGCCCGCGCATCATGATCTACCTGAACGGACAGAACACCGTCGACTATACGGAGTCCGACCCTGCCATCGACGACTCGTACGGGCATGTCGGCCTGCAGATCCACGGCAACTGCAAGGCGGAGATCCGCTTCCGGAACATCACGCTAGACCCGCTCACCGACGTCCCCGTCACGACCCGTGACGAGGTCCTGAGCCGTTTCGGAGAGCCCAGGAAGCCGTGGACGCCGCCCGCGCCGTTCAAGGAGGGGAAGTTTGAGCTCGGTCAGGATGAGGTCGTGGTCTTCATCGGGCAGGAGAACCTGGTCAGGGAAGCCAAGTCGGGTGAGATCGAGTCACGGATCGCCGCGGCCTTCGCTTCGAGGAACCCCGCCTTCCGCTCGATGGCTTGGGAGGCCGACACGGTCCATGAGCAGTGGCGTGACCTGAACTTCGGTCCCTGGAAGGGGCAGCTCGAGGCCGCCCGCGCGACGACGTTGATCGTGCAGTTCGGTCAGGCCGAGGCCCTGCAAGGGCAGGGCGGTCTGGCCAGGTTCAAGGCCGATTACCACAAGCTGCTCGACGACCTCAGCCGCCACACCCCGCGCATCGTGCTGCTTTCCCCGGCGGGCTTCATGGCGTCGGTCCGGCCTCCGGATCTGCGTTCCGCCGGAAAGTTGAAGGACCTGGACGCCTATGCCGCCGCGGTGGGTGAAATCGCGCGGCTGCGCGGCCTGCCCTATGTGAAGCTCACCGAGGTCACGCAGGACGTCCCGTCGGTCGACGGCCTACATCTTTCGGCCAAGGGGCTGGAGCGCGTCGGTCAGGAAGTGGCCTTCGCGCTCGGTCTGCCCGACAATCAGGTGATCTCCGCGAGGCTGCGTCCGGCGATCGTCGAGAAGAACCGTCTCTGGGCCGATTGCTGGCGTCCGGCCAACTGGTCGTTCGTCTACGGCGACCGGATCTCTCAGAACTACGGCAAAGGCTTCGGACCCGCGCCCTCGCTGAAGCAGAACTTCGAGGCCTACCGTCCGCTCGTGGCTTCCTGGGACCGGCACATCCAGGCCTTGGCCCGTGGTGAGAAGTCGGTCGAACCCGCGCCGCAGGCCGGCCCGGCCGTGAGCACCGAGAAGGTCATGACCTCGCCGGAGGAGCAGGCCACGTTCCAGGTCGCCGACGGCTTCGTCGTCAACCTCTTCGCCGATGAATCCCTTGGCGTCGCCAAGCCCACGCAGTTTGCCTGGGACGCCCGGGGCCGCCTCTACGTCTGCTGCTCCCCGACCTACCCGCAGTCGGTGCCCGGCGTGAAGCCTCGTGACTACATCCTGCGGCTCGAGGACACGGACGGAGACGGCAAGGCCGACCGTTCAGTGCGTTTCGCGGAGGGCCTGACCATGGTCCAGGGCGTCGAGCCCATGAGCGAGGACAAGGATGGCGTGTCGCTGGTGGTGTGCGACTTCGACCGTCTGCTGCTGCTCACGGACCGCGACGGGGACGGCAAGGCCGATGAGACCACGGTGCTCATGTCGGGCTTCGGCGTCGGCGACACGCACCAGCTGGTCAATTCGGTCAGCCACGGTCCGGACGGCACGCTCTGGATGAGTCAGGGCCTGCACGCGATCACCCGGGTCGAGACCCCGCATGGAATCGTCAGCCTGCCCAAGTCGGGACTCATGCGCTACGACTTCAAGCGCCAGCGGCTCCAGCCCTTCTTCCAATACGGCAAGGCCGGTCACAACTGCTGGGGCGTGGCCTTCGACGACTTCTTCCAGCCCTTCCACAAGTCGGGCGACCGCGTGGCCGGCTATTACAGCCTGCCCGGACTGGGCGCGACGCAGACCCCCGAAGAATATGCGGGCACGCATTCGCTCTTCGATTCCCCGCTGAAGTCCAATTCCGTCGACATCGTCGGCACGGCGGCCATGCCGCCGGAACTCCAGGGCGCCGCCCTCATCGGAGGCTACTACGGCAACACGTTGGACCTGCATCGGTTCGTCGATGACGGCGCCGGCTTCAGGACCGAGCGGATCGTCAGCCCCATCGTCTCGAGCAGCAAGGCCTTCCGGCCTGTCGACGTCTCGGTCGGGCCGGACGGAGCGCTCTACGCGTGCGACTGGTTCAATGCGGTCATCGGCCACTATCAGGCCAGTTATGCTGATCCGCGTCGCGACCGTTCGCACGGCCGCATCTGGCGCATCACCGCCAAGGGGCTGCCTCCGGTGAGGCAGCCTGACCTCGTCTCCATGACGGAGTCCGAACTGTTCGCGCAGCTCCGCTCACCCGAGCGCTGGACCCGCTACCAGGCCCGTCGTCTGCTCTTCCATCGTCCGACCGAGAAGGTCGCCCCGGCCGCCGATGCGTTCATCGCTCAGGACTTGCCTGAACGGCAATGGATGGAGGCCCTCGGTGTCATGCAGTCGCATGGATTGGTCCGCCCGGACTTGCTCGGCCGGCTGGGTTCGTCGGCTGATTTTCGGATCCGTGCCTATGCTGCGCGCGTCACAGGCGAATGGTCTTCCGCGCTTCCTGACGCCCAGGCGCGCCTGAACAAGGCGGCCGTAGATCCGCACCCGCGGGTGCGTCTCGAAGCCGTAGTGGCGCTCAGTCACGTCGGCGGCCGTGACTCCCTGCGGTCGGCCCTTGGGGCGGCGGATCATCCGAGGGACAAGTTCCTGGATTATGGCCTTCGTCAGACCGTGCGGCATCTGCTGCCCTCGTCCGGCGGCCTCGCAGACCAGCTGCCGCCCGCTCAGGCGGTCTACCTCAGCAAGATCGCCGGCAGCGGACCTCCCGCCGTCCCGGTCGGACAGGAAATCTACGAAGCGCTCTGCCTCAACTGCCATCAGCCGGCCGGGCAGGGGTTGGAGGGCGTCTATCCTCCCTTGGCCGGCAGCGAATGGGTCAGGGGTGACAAGGATCGTCTGATCAGGATCGTCCTCCACGGACTTGAGGGCCCGACCAAGGTGGCGGGCAAGGACTACGGCGTCGTGCCCATGCCTCCCATGGGCTTGGACGACCAGCAGACCGCCGAAGTGCTGAATTACGTCCGGGGAACTTGGGGTGGGAAGGGCCTGCCTTCGGTCAGCACGGATGACGTGGCACGTATCCGCGCGGCTTCCCGTGCTAGGCCGTGGACACAGGCGGAGCTCGATCGGACCAAGTGAGGCCTTCGGCGGCCTCAACCCTCGTTTGACATCTCCGCGCGGGGCGTCTGGATGGTGAACGGGTGTTCACACGCACGCACAGACGCGCCATGGGCGCAGCCATCTGAGGAGATCGCGATGTTCCGCGCGCTCGCCGACTGCAACAACTTCTACGCCTCCTGCGAGCGGGCGCTGGATCCGTCGCTGGTCGGCGTGCCCATCGTCGTGCTTTCGAACAATGACGGCTGCGTCGTGGCGCGGTCGGCGGAATCCAAGGCCCTGGGCATCCCCATGGGCGCGCCCTATTTCCAGGTCCGACGGCTCTGCGAGGCCCACGGCATCCGGGTCTTCTCCTCCAACTTCAGCGTGTACGGCGAATTCTCCGAGCGGGTGATGTCCGTGCTGACCGAGCATGCGCGTGACATCGAGGCCTACTCGATCGACGAGGCGTTCCTCGGCTTTCCGGACATGCCCGATGCCGACGCGCGGGCGCTCGGCCTCCGCATCCGTGAGGACGTCCTGCGTCGCACGGGCATCCCGGTCTCGCTGGGCATGGGCGCGACCAAGGTCCTGTGCAAGCTGGCGAACGAGCGCGCGAAGTCCGACAAGGCCAGCGGGGGTGTCATCGTGGTGCCGTCCGACGCCGCCGGTCGCGAGGCCTTCCTGCGCGGGCTCCCGGTGGGTTCCGTCTGGGGCGTGGGGCCGGGCCTTGCCGCCCGCATGCGCGCCCATGCCATCCTCACGGCCGCCGACCTTGCGACGGCCGACGCATCCCTCGTGCGTCGTTTCGCCGGCGTGGTCGGGGAGCGACTCGCCTTGGAACTGCGCGGCGTGGCCTGCCATGAGATCGTCGAGGAGGCCTCGCAGCGCAAGAGCGTGATGGTGACGCGTTCCTTCGGTCGGCCGGTCTCCGATTCGTCCGAACTTGAGGAGGCCGTGGCGGCGCATGCGGCGCGCGCGGCCGAGAAGCTCCGTCAGGAAGGACTCATGGCCTCCGCCGTCATCGTCCTGCTGCGCACGGACAAGCACCGTCCCGAAGCCCCCCAGCACCGTGTCGATGAATCCGAACCCCTCGAGCCGCCTACGGATGACGCCCGTGCCGTCTGCTCCGCGGCTTCCCGTGCGCTGGCCCGGAGCCGACGCGACGGCGTGCAATACAAGAAGGCGGGCGTGCTGCTGCTGGGCCTCCTTCCATCGGCTTCCGCTCAGATGACCCTTCCAGGGCTGACGCCCGGAGCCGACCCCGGACGTGAACGCCTGATGAAGGCGGTGGACGCCCTCAACGCCAGGCTGGGACGGGACGCGGTGCGGCTCGCCAGCACCGGCTTCGAGCGCAAATGGAAGGCCAAGTCCGAGATGCGTTCCGAGGCCGCCAAGGAGGCCGAAGGGGAGGCCCCGACGGCCCCGGCCAAGGCTCCCAAGCCCAGGATCAGGTTCCATGAGTGAAGGGTGACGCTGGGCACGCATTTACGCACCCATTCAGCCGAAAAGGACGCTCCCGCGGGTTTGCCACTTCGGCAAATGGGCTTCATGTTCTGACGCATGAGCATGCCCCGTCTCGCCGCCTGCCTTTTCCTGGCCCTTGCCGCCGTCTGCGCACGCGCCGAACTCAAGGTCGGTTTCGCAGAGCGTGACATCACGCCCGAGGTCGGTCTGGAAGTGCCCGGCGGCTACGGCAAGTCCTTCTCCAAGGTCATCACCGACCCCTGCAAGGTGCGCGCCTCGGTCTTCGATGACGGCAAGCGTCGGGTGGCGCTGGTCGGGCTCGACACCCTCATCGTGCCGCGCGACCTCGTGCTCGCCGCCCGTCGGCAGATCGTCGCCCGCTGCGGGGTCGCCGACGTGATGATCGGCGCCTCGCACACCCATTCCGCCGGACCGGTCGGCATGGTGCAGCCCGGCGAATATGACCATGCGGACGACCTCGTGAAGGACCTCGCCTACAACAAGTCCTCCGCCGCCGACGCCAAGTACCTCGCCCGCGTCCTTGATGAGATGGTCGCCGCGGTGGTGGCGGCCGACGCCGCCAAGGAGCCCGCGCAGACGGGCTTCGGATCCGGACACGAGGCCACCGTCGGTTTCAACCGGCGTGTGCGCATGAAGAACGGCCTCTCGTTCTCCCATCCCGGCAAGAACAACCCTGACAACGTCGAATACGCCAATCCGGTGGATCCCGAAGTCGGCGTCATCGGCGTCTGGGATCTGAAGGGCGCCTTCAAAGGCTGCGTGGTCAACTTCGCCTGCCACGCGACGACTTCCTCGGGCGGCATCGGCGCCAGCTGGATCCGTTACACCGAGAAGGTCATCCAGGGTTACTACGGAGCCGACGCCAAGGTCGTTTTCCTGCAGGGCGCCTGCGGGGACATCACGCAGGTGGACAACCTTGACCCGACCGT